>Ga0206129_10000575_pt1 | contig 55849 bp, 49 predicted proteins | sample Helgoland_Spring_8_FD_148616 | JGI IMG/M metagenome (GOLD analysis project Ga0206129, IMG submission 148616) | Pelagic subsurface seawater microbial communities from Kabeltonne, Helgoland, North Sea - Helgoland_Spring_Bloom_20160502_2 | ecosystem: Environmental > Aquatic > Marine > Epipelagic ...
TACACTCTGTCGGCATCGGGGGCTCCTCTGTGATCGGGGCAAGTGTTTGCTTACACTCATACTTTCGCCGATTTCAGACCCCGATGCACCTGATCTTTTGAGAAATGCGGGCTAGCGGTCCGGTGCCGCCCCCGCCGGCACCAGCGTGCCTTCCTCAAGGTAGAACGGAAAGACAATGTTGGAGCGGGTGTTGGTGGCGCGGATCGTGTAGGCGATCTCCACGTTCAACCGCCCCTCCATCGCATCCATGATCTCCACCGTCAGCCGGTCCAGTCGGATGCGGGGCTCGAAAAACAGGATGGCCTGGCGGATTTCATCGCGCAGGTTCGCTTCCAGGTTCGAATCCATCATCTCGAACACATAGCGGTAGATGCCGCAGCCATAATCCGGTTGCATTACCCGCTCGCCCGGGCGGGTGGACAGCAGAATTTGCAGGCTCTGGCGAATATCCTCGTCGGCCGAGACCATCATGGCCGCGCCGGTGCTGCCGGCGAAGGCCGGCGGAAACGCCCAGCCGGTGCCGAGAAACGCCGTGTCCGCCGTCGGTCGTCGCATCGCAGCCAACTCCTCAGTTGATCATCACCATGCCGCCCTTGATCGTGGTCGAGGCACTGCCCGACACCTCCGCCGTCGCGTTGCCCTTGGCGGTGAAGCCCATGTCGGCGGTGGCAGAGACGTTCATGCCCTTGATCTCCACATCCTGGGTGGCGGCGATGCTGATTTTGCCCATGGCCTTGATGGTGATGTCTTTCGGGCTGTCGAGCAGGATGCCGCTTTGCGAGAGTTCGACCTTGTTGGCGGTCTCGTCCTGAATGGTAATGGTCTTGGCGGAATCGTCCCAGATCATTTGGTTGTTGGCCGGCGTGGTGACGGTGATTTTCTTGTTTTCCTCATCGAATTCCAGTTTCATTTTTTCCCGCGTGACGATGGCCTTGGTGTTGTTCTTGTCTTCCATCTCATAGGGCGGCTTCAACTTTGGGTTGTAGAGGCTGCCCAACACCACCGCCTGGGCCGGGTCCTGGTTCAGGAAGCCGACCACCACCTCGTCGTCGATTTCCGGCAGCCAGAAACCGCCGAACTGGTTTGAGGCATGGAAGCTGCCGAGGCGCGCCCAAACCCCCGGCTGGTCGTCGCCGAGCAGCGGCAGCGAGACCTCGATCCGGTAAAGATTGTCCGGGTCCTGCTCCAGCTTCTTCACCTTGCCGATTTGCAGGCCCTGCATCGGCGCGACCAGGCCCGCGGCGTCCGGGCTGGCGACGGTGTGGCGTTCGGCATGGGTGTTGGGGTCGATGCCGGTTTCGACCGTCGTGGTCCAGGCGCCGGCGCGGATTTCGTGGCGGACCGCGCCGATATAGCCCGTGCCGCTGAAGCGGTCGCCCAGATTGGCGAGTTCCAGCGTCTCCCCCAGCACCGCCTTGGCCGATCCGGGAAACGCCACCTCCGCCCGGTTGGCCGCCAGGCTGGTGCGCGCCTGCCAGGCCTTGGCCCAGGGGCTGAGCGAATCGCCCAATACCGCAGCGGTCTGCAACAGCGCCTGGTCGCCGCCCACCGCATCGGCGAGCGCTTTGGGCGCCAGATTGCCGGCACCGGCCTGGCTGGCGCTGGCGGTCTGGCTGTCGAGCTTCTGGCTCTCGGCATCCCAGGTCACGGCCTTGGCTTCCGCGTGCTGGTCGCGGGCGTCGAGCCGGCCGTCGAAGCGGATCAGGTCGGTGCCATAGGTCACGACCAGGGTGGCGGACTGGCCGGCGTCGGGCGCGGTGACGGTGACGCCGTCATTGGCGGTCAGCACCACCAGGCCGTTCGCCTCCGCCCGGGCCAGCATGAAATCCCAGTCGGTGGCGTCGAACTGCACCAGCTTGGTGAACTCGGGCACCGTGCCATCCACTTTGGCGGAGAGACCGGCCTTCTGGACCAGCTTGGCGATCACGTCGCTGTCTTTGGCTTTTTCGGAGACCAGGTTGGAGCGTGCGACGGTCATTTTCACCGCCTCGTGCAGGCATTCGACCTCCAACTCCACATCGTTGCTGGCGGAAATGTTCAGGTGCTGGGCAATGACGAGGCCCTTGAACAGGGTTTCCGGCGGACTGGTGCCATAGCCGGCCGCGATTTCCACTTTGGTGCCGGGCTTGAACTGGGAATCGGTCAGGGGAAAGTCCTGGAACCCCGGCTCGCCATCCGTATAGGCGAGCCGCGCGCGGGCGAGGCGGTTGGCGGCGAACTCCACATCGACGCGCAGCAGTTCCGCCTTGTCGATCTCCTGGCCATCGGCCTTGACCGAAACGGTGATGACGCCCTCGGTGTTGTCGAGTGGGGATTCGGCCATGCAGGCTCCGGTCTCAGGGCAGGGGCGGGAAATGCAGGACGGTATTCGGCTTCAGCGAGCGGAAATCGGTCAGCCCGTTGAACCGCGCCACCATCGGATAGTGGGCGCCGTCGCGGTAGATGCGTTCGCAGAGCAGCGGCAGCGTATCGCCCTCCTGCACGATCACCGCATGGGTCATGTCCGGCGAGTTGTTGGCCTGCAGCTTCTGGAACTCCGAATTGCTGCGATAGCGCTCGAATTTCAGCTTCAGCCGGGCACGGAGCGGCTCGCCGGTCGGCTTGAACAGGGTGTAGGAGATGTTCAGGTCCTTGGTGCGGGCGTGGAAACTGTCGAAATTCTCGCCCCAGTTCAGCTTGACCACGTTCGGCGCGTGGTTCTCGCCATTGTAGGTGTAGCAGACGGATTTCAGCTTCCCGATCAGGTCGGGCACCGGTGTCGGGTCGCTCGCGACCATGCTTTTCAGGCTGGGGTTGGCCGGCGGCACCACGCCGGTGCCGTCCAGCACCAGCGGGAAGGACACGGTTTCCGGCACATAGCGGGCGTATTTCTTGTCCTCGGCATTGCCGTTGATCGGCGTCGAGCTCTTCTCGCCATAGTCGATGCCGAGCGTGCGCTCCATCTCTGCCGGGTTGATCAGGGCGGTGAAGGTGTTGGCGTCGCCGCTTTGCACCGAGACCGAGCCGCTTTTCGACACTTCACAGCGTTGCAGCGTGAGCTTGGTCAGCCCGGCCATGAGCCTAGCGCTCCCGCTGGCGGCGCAGCGCCTGGGCAATGCGGCGCTCGCAGTCCGCTGCCATTTCCCGCCGCAAGGTGCGCAGCGCCTGGGTGAGCCGCTCCTCGTCCAGCGCCGGCCGGTGTGCGTCCGGCTCGATCTCGCAATGAATGGTCAGATTGCGGATTTCGACCGCCATTCAAATCACCCTGGTCAGTTCGTTATAGGCCAGTTCGATGCGCTCGATGGCCACCTCGTTCTTGGTCGCGTTGAACGCCTCCACGGTCCAGTTGACCGGATAGGCGTGGGAGGCATTCCACAGCCGCACCGGCAGGTGCAGTTGGTTCAGCAACTGCACCTGGATCGGCTTCGGCGAAATCGGCTTGGCCATGCCACCTTCCAGCACCGACTTGCACCAGATTACCAGCGGTGAGGCGATCAGCGCGATGCCGCGTTTCAGCACCAGGTTCTGGTGACTGACGCCCTTGGGCAGCTGGTGCTGGTAGAGGTTCTGGCCGCCCTCGGCAACGCTTTCGGTCTCCATCTTCGACACCAGCCCGTCCACCTCCTGAAACGAGGTGTCGGTCAGGAGATTGCCCATGATGGTGACGCGAAAATGGAACGCCGGCAGCGGGTGGGGGTCGAACAGGGCCATTGGGGGTTCCCGAAACGGGGCATGGCGAGCCCCGTCGGAGGCTCGCCATGCGGGCGGTGCTTACGGCGCCTAGCCGTTGGCGATGGTCAGGCCTTCGTGGGCGATCTCGATGGTCTCGACCGCCACCTCGTTGCCGTCCGACTTCAGATCCGTGCCGGTGATCTTCGTCGGAAAGGCGTTGGTCAGCGTCCAGACCATGGTCGGCGAGCCGGATTCGTCCAGCAGGCTGATGGTGATCGGAATGCGCTTGATCGTGTTCATCTTGATCTGGTTGAACCAGTCCCAGAACTTGTTGTCGGACTTGAACACGCCTTTTTTCATGGTGATGTTCGAGTACTTTTTGATGCCGGGCATTTTTACCGTGCTGAACACCGGGCTATCGCCCGCGCGGTATTCGATCGGCTGGGCTTCCACGTCCAGGCCCGAAATTTCCTGAAAGCTCATCACGTTGCTGTCCCATTTCACCTGGAAATGGAACTTCGGAATGGGCCAGATGCTGGTGCTTTGGGCGGAACCGTCGTCGGCCATGGGGATGTCTCCTTAGGGTCGTCCGGTAAGGGCGGGACAGCGGCTTATGAGCGCTGCTGCTGTTGCTGGAAGGTGATCTCGATGAACTCGGCGGGCCGCGTCGGCGCCAGCAAGACAGTGACGCGCAAAATGCCCTCCAGAATGTCGTTCGGCGTCATGGTCTCCCCCAGGCCGACATGCACGCTGAAGGCATCCTCCGGCACCGCACCGGCCAGGCCGCCAGCCTTCCAGATACCGTTCAGGAAGTTGGAGATCATGCTCTTGACCGTCACCCAGGTGTTGGCCGTGTTCGGTTCGAACACATAGGCCTTGGCGGCGAGGCGCACCGACTCCTCGATCATGATCATGGTGCGGCGCACGTTGATATAGCGCCAGTCGAGGCTGTTGCCGTCCAGCGTGCGTGCGCCCCAGACCAGCACGCCCTCGCCGATAAAGGGGCGAATCGCATTGATCGACTTGCCCATCGGCGTGACGTTCAGGTCCTCCTGCTCCGCGTTCGAGATGTTCACGGTCGGCGACACCACCGACGACAGGCTGACATTCGCCGGCGCCTTCCAGACGCCGCGGGTGGCGTCGACCATGGTGTAGATGCCGACCATGGCGGACGACGGCGGCAGCAGGTTGAGCTTGCCGGCGACTTCCGCCGTCAACTCGCGATAGACGAGGCTTTGGCTGCGCAACATCTTGTCCAGCATGGCCTTGTCGTCGGCCTTGTCGGTCCAGTCGTCGGTAATCGAGTCGATGGCGGTCGACAGTTCCTTCTGCGCCGGCGTCAGCGGTGCGTCGGCCCCGCCCGACGGACTCTTGAAACCGGTGATCGTCGAGACCACCGTTGTCACGGCCTGCTTGATCTCGGTCAGCGCGGTATCTGCCGTGACATCGGTTACGAATGTGGTCGCGGCCTCGTCCAGGCTTTGCTTCTGCGATGCCGAAATCGATGCGTACGGCCCGGTGCTGTCGATCTTCTGATCGATTTTCTTCAGGACACCGTCGCCCAGCTGCAGGCTCTCCACCCCGTTTTTCACCAGATCACTGATATGTTTCGTGATCTTGCGTTTTACGTCGGAGAAGACCTTTGTCAGGCTGTATTCCGCATTGTCGGCCGCATCCTTGACCGCGGCCACCGCCGCGGTGAGCGTGTCGGCCTCCGCCGTGGGGCTGAGCGCGTCCATGGCGGATTTCAGGGCCTTCATCTTGGCGGCAGGCACGGAAAACTTGTCCTGGACCGCGTTCAAGGCCTCCGTGAGGTCGGATGTCTCCTCGTCGGACAGGGTCAGATCGGCATTTTCTGCGGCGGCGTTGATCTTGTCGGCCGCTGCCTTCAGCGCCATGCGCGGGTTCGCCGGCGGGTTGCCCGGCAGCAATTCCTTGCGCAACAATTCCTGCAACTTGGCCTGGCCGTCGCCATCGAAATGGCTGAAGGTCACGTCCCGATTCTGAAGGATCGTCGAGTTGACCCAGGGATAGTAGGCCGCGCCATAGTTCAGATTGTTGATGCCCAGCGCATTGCGGAAGGCATCGACCATGTCGCCGGCGGCATCCTGACGGTCGCGCCAGCCGTCCCAGATGTCGAGGACCGCAAACCGGCTCATCATCCTGGCGCAATGGGTCAGCATGGCCTGCTGCACGCTGTTGCAATCCTGGTGGGACAGCCGGACCGCCTCCGGGATCACGACCAGGGTCGGCTCCTGCTCCTTTTCCAACGCCACGAACGGCTTGGTCATTTTGCCGGCGTCGAATGCGTCGTCATACCCACCGATGGAGACGATATAGCAGGGGCCACCGCCATTCTGGAAGAACAGGCGCATGGCCGAATACATCAGATAGGGCGTCGTGCTTTGGGTCAGCCAATAATCGGTGCCGTTGATGACGATATCGGCGGCGTCTTCCACAACCGAAACGGCATAAATGGAGTCTCGCTTTTGCGACTGGCTGGTCGTCAGGTTGAATCTCGCCGGTGCCGGGCCGCCGAAATACTGGTCGAACTCGGCCATGGACGAGATGCGCCAGGGCTGGTTGCGCAGCGACCGGTTGCCATTCACCGCCTTTTCGGTATGGCCGATGAACACCGGCACCGCGGTCGCCACCTGGACGATGGAATTGGGAAAGGCATCTTTCTCGACGATATAAACGCCGGGGGTCTTCATCACAGCCATCGCAAACAGTCCCTTGGGCAGTTAAAGGTTGACGAATATTTCGGCTTGCATCCCCGGCCCATCGGGGCCGGAGATGGGACGGAAACGGTTGCTGGCGGCTGGCAGGCGGCGGACCAGCACCCGGTCGGCCACGCTGTTCTGTTCGCGCAGTTGAAAACGGTAGGGGGTGCGTTCGGCCAGCGCCAGGGGATTGGCGGAGCGGAAAGGCAGCGCGGTCCGCTGCCCCGGCAGCGCCACGGGCTCCAGCCTTTCGAAGGCCTGGTCGCCGGCAGCATCGACGACGCTGAGCGGGCCGAGCCGGTCGCCGCCCAGCACCAGATAGGTCCAGAACACCTTGCGGCTGGCAAACCGCACCACGCAGTCGAGCGGTGCATCCGCCGGATCGGGCAATGTCAGGCTCAGGTCGGCCAGAGGCCGGCGCTCCGGCACTGCCGGATGGGCGTGAGCGTCCGCCGCCGGCTCCGCCATGTCGTCCGCTGTCACGGTTTCGCCGGAATGCAGGCGCCAGCGGCCATCGGCCTCCTGCACCTTGGCTTCGGTGGAAAGCCGCGCCATCTGCGGGCCTGCGGTCAGGAAGGCCTCGCTGGCTGGCACCAGTGCCGCATCGGCCGGCCAGAGCAGAAACCGCAACGCCAGCCCGGCCTCGTCCGCCGGCGGCGGATTGGCAGCGTCGGCGGCAACCGCCAGCCGGCCATTCCGCCCCTGCCAGGCATACCAAGGCCCGGCCAGGCGCTTTGCCGTTGCCGTATCCGGCCGAAATGCCACGCCTTGCGCGACGCCATCGGCGAAATAGCCGTGTTCAAGCGTGACCGAGAGCAGGGGGCGGAAGCGCATCACGAGCCATGCCCTCCGCCAATCGCCAGTGTGATGCCGGGGGCGCTTACCGGCTCGGCCAGCTCGTCGATGGCATCGGGCTGGATGGAGACGGTGCGCATGGAGTAGAGCACGGATGGCAGATAGCGCCCGCCGAACACGCCCCAAAGATGGCTGAGTTCCTGCGTCGGCAGGTTCTGGATTTCCAGGACCACCCGTTCCAGGCCAGGGTCCATTTCCGGCGCGTTTTGGTGAGTGAACATGGCATTCGCCTGCAGATAGCGCGCCGCCGCCGAGACATGTTTCAGCGCCTGCAAATAATTGCCATCGGTGTATCCGGCCGCCAGCATCACCAGCAGGTTGAGCCGCAGCGGCTCGCGGTGAAGCGCCAGGCGGTCGCCCGGCATGTGCCGTGCGGGCGGCACTTTCGACAGCGAATCTTTCTCGATATTGACGACGAACAGGGCGAGCTTGTCGTCGATCAACTGGGTGGGAGAGCCGTCGGTGGCAACCACATTGGTGACCACGACCAGGTCCTCGTCCGATTGCAGCCGCAACCGCAAATTCTGGTTGAGACGGGCAGCGACGAGTTCCAGGGCGCGGTCGATCATGGCCAGACCGCTCGCCCTGCCCGGAGGCCGAGGTGGCTATGGCGCCAGATCGGCAACACCCGAATGCGGGTCTTTCGGTGGCTCATGCTGTCATCCGGTACCAGACCGTTGGCCCAACGGGGGCGTCCACAACAGCTTATGGCTTTTGTCGGTGGGTGCAAGCCCGATTCGAATACAACCGAGAGAATAGGCCGGGCCGGCTGGGGCGCGGCCAAAGAAAAAGCGCCTGGCCTCGGGCAGAGGGCAAGCGCTTGGCGGCACGGGCGGAGAGCCACGTGCGTGGGGAAGTGCCGGCCGCCAGTCTGGCGGGGTCCGATCAAAACGCTTGCTAGGGCAAGTGTTTCGCGAATCGGCCCACTATTTCAACGATCCGGTGGTTCGATGCCGACAGACGGTACCCATCCGTTGGCGGAATCGAACCGCTAGTTCAGGCGGCGCGGCAGTTCCTCGATGGCGGAATCGACCGCCGCCTGGCCGCGGTCGCCGGCCATGTCTTCGGCCAGGATGCGGCGGGTGGCTTCCATGGCGATATCCACCGCCTGGGCACGCACCTCGCGCAGAGCCTCGGCCTCGGCCTGGGCGATTTTCTCCATGGCCTGTTCGCGCCGGCGGGCAATGGCGGCCTGAAGGGCGGCCTCCGATTCCTGCTCGATCCGCTGGGCCTGGTGCTTGGCCTCTTCGATCATCGAGGCGGCCGTGGCGGAGGCCTCCTGCTGCTTTTTGGCGATGTCCGCATACATGGCCTCGGCCTCTTCGCGCAGGCGGCGGGCTTCGTCCAATTGGTTGCGGATGTCATCGGCGCGCTTGTCCAGCATGCCGACAATGGCACCGCGGCCCTTCCACCACACCAAAGCGAGGAAAATGATCAGGGCGAGCGCTACGACTCCGGTCGGACCCATCAGCGAGCCTCCATGCTGGCATCGACCGCCGCTTCGATCCGGGCGGCATCGGCATCGGCGCCACCCAGGCGCCCGCTGGCAGCCGAGGCCACGTCAACGGCAATGCCGCGCAGGTCGGAAAGCGCGGTCTTTTTCTCGGCGGCGATGCGGGATTCGGCAGCGGCGGCCTGGGCGGCCAGTTCCTTGCCGACCTGCTCCAGCGCGGCGGCCTGGGCGGCCGCCATGCGCGTCTGGGCAGATGCGAGTTCGGCCTGGGCATCGCTGCGTGCCTTGGCGAGGTCGGCCTCATAGGCCTCCCGCAAGGCTTCCAACTCGTCCCGCCGCCTCTGGGCCAGTTCCAGGTCGCCCTGGATGCGTGCGTCACGCTCCGCCAGAATGCCGGCCACGCCGGGGATCACCCGCGATTTGAGCAGGCGGTAGAAAACAAAGAACACGATCAACAGCCAGAAGATCTGGCTGGCAAACCATGTTGGTTCAAACTGGGGCATTGTTCGGCTCCAAGGGAGCTAGTCAGTCCGCCGACCGAGGCAGGCGTCGCACCGGCCCGCATGGCTGTCGCGCCATCCGGGCCGTCGCGCCGCCGCTCGAAAGAGCTGTCAGGCCGGGCCGGTCGGGCGGCAGCGTTCGCTCCGCCCCAGGCCGGCCTGCACAGGCCTTAGGCGAACAGCGCGATCAGCGCGACGATGAGGGCGAACAGCGCGATGGCTTCGGTAACGGCGAAGCCGATCCAGATGTTCGCGCCGATCTCGTCCTTCGAGGCCGGGTTGCGCGCAATGGCAGAGATGTAGGACGACCAGACATTGCCCACACCGATACCGGCACCGATCATGCCGATCGCAGCCAGGCCAGCGCCAATCAGTTTCGCGGCATCCGCTTCCATGTCGAAAACTCCTCTAAGCGTACTCGTTCGAGCGGGGTTGGAAAGGGTAGGGTCGCACCAGCCAGCCGGTAGGGCCGTTTAGTGCAGGTGAATTGCGTCGTGCAGGTAGATGCAGGTCAGGATGGTGAAAACATAAGCCTGCAACGCCGCAACCAGAAACTCCAGCGCGGTGATCGGCACCAGCAGGGCCAGCGGCAGCACGCCGGCGGCACCCATCAGCACCGCAAAACCGCCCAGGACCTTCAGCAGGGTGTGGCCGACCACCATATTGGCGAACAGACGCACCGACAGGCTGACCGGGCGGGAGAGGTAGGAAACCAGTTCGATCGGCACCAGGATGGCAGCCGTCCACATTGGCGCGCCCTCGGGGAAGAACAGGCGCAGGAAGTGGGTGCCGTGGCGCACGATGCCGATGACGGTTACGGCAATGAAAATCACCGCCGCCATGAAGAACGTCACCGCCAGATGGCTGGTGAAGGTAAACGAGCCGGGGATCATGCCCAGCACGTTGCCGAACAGCAGGAACATGAACAGGGTAAAGACGATGGGGAAGTATTTTTTGCCTTCGTCGCCGACATTGTCGCGCACCATGTTGGCGACGATTCCGTACAGCATCTCGGCCACATTTTGCATCCGGCCCGGCACCAGGGAGGCATTGCGCAGGCCCACCCACATGACGCCGAAGGCGACCGCCGCAGCGATCACCATCCACAGCGAGGAATTCGTAAACGACAGGTTGAGCCCCGCCACCTGGATATCCAGGATCGACCAGATCTCGAACTGGTGCAGCGGGTCAATCACCTTGTCGCCATGATTGGCGGCGGCGTCGGCAGCATGGGCTGCCGCGTTGTGAGCCTGTTCAGCGTGTCCGGTCGATGCCACAGTCGTTTACCCGTCTCGTATCGTCTGCTGGTGGTCTTTTGTCGTCTACTGGTCGTCTTTAACGCTATTCGGTTCTGCGCTGGCCTGTTTTGCTTCCCGGCGCTTGCGATCCAGTTCGCGCGCCGTCCGCATCACATTCACCAACGCGGCGCCGAAGCCCAGGATGCAGAACACGATCAGCAGCCAGGGCTTGGTGCCCAGCCAATCGTCCAACAGCAACCCGACCGCGACACCGACGGCCACCGCCGCCAGAATCTCGACCGCGATGCGAAAGCCGACGGCCGCGCCCGACATCGATGCGGCTTTTCCTTTCGGCCGGAATTGCGATTCCCGCTTTTGCCGCGCTGCGGCAAGGCGTTTGTCGAATTCGTCCGAAGGCCCGGGATCGATCATTGCGGCTGACTGCCTGGTTCGCTGGAACAGCACCTTGGATCAGCCCACCCGCAACGTCACATCCCGAGAGCGGCCGCCCCGGTGCAAGGCGGGCGGAACATAGGCGGCTCTGGGGAGGAGGGTCAATGCACCGAACGCCGCCTTGCGCTTACTTGCCACACGCGCGCCGGCAGGGCGGCGCCGGGGCTACTCCGCCGCCCGCAAAGGCAACTGCATCTGGCGGAGGGAATCCGCCTGGCGCAGGTCGACCGAGACCAGGCGCGAGACGCCGCGCTCCTCCATGGTCACGCCGTAAAGCCGGTCCATGCGGGCCATCGTCAGGCGGTGGTGGGTGATGCAGAGAAACCGGGTGCCGGCCTCGTCCGCGATCTCCTCGATCAGACGGCAGAGCCGGTCGACATTGGCATCGTCCAGCGGCGCGTCCACCTCGTCCAGCACACAGATCGGTGCCGGGTTGGTGAGGAAGGCGGCGAACAGCAGCGCCACCGCGGTCAGCGCCCGCTCGCCGCCGGAAAGCGCGGTCAGCGCCTGGGGTTTTTTGCCGGGCGGGCAGGCAAACACTTCCAGCCCTGCCTCCAGGGGATCTTCGGCGCCGACCAGGCGCAATTGCGCCTCGCCGCCGCCGAACAGCAGCGTGAAGAGGCGACCGAAATGGCCGTTGACGCTCTCGAACGCTGCCAGCAGCTTGTCCCGTGCGTTGCGGTTCAGGTCGCCGATGCCGCGGCGCAGCTTGGCGATGGCGGCCACCAGGTCGTCGCGCTCTGCCGTCAGCGTCGCCAGTTGCGCGTCCAGGGCGCCGATCTCCTCGTCGGCCAGCAGATTGACGGTGCCGAGATTGTCCCGCTCGCGCTGTAGGCGGGCCAGGCGCTGCTCCAGGTCATCCGCCCTGGCGCCTTCCGGCGGCGCGGGCAGGTGTTGCGGGCGGAGGGAGAGGCGTTCGGCGATTCGCTCCGCCAGATGGGCGCTGGCCTGCTGGCTTTGCTCATGCGCGGCGCTGGCGCGGATGCGGAATTCGCGCGCCTCGGCCGCAGCGGATTCGGCGGCCTTGAGGCCACGGTCGCATTCGGCCAGGGCGGATTCGGCGGCGGCGAGCCGGTCGGCGGCGATGCGGCGATTGGCTTCCGCATCGATCAGCCGGTCGGCCAGCCCCTCCAACGCGGCGGCCAATGCCGCCGGCTTGTCCGCCAGCTCCCCGGCGCGCGCCTGTTCGGCAGCCAGACGGTCACGGAGCGCCGTGCCGTGCCCGTCGCCCGCCCGGCGCTGCCAGCCGGCCCGGTCGCGGGCGATGGCCTCCAGCCGTTTCTGCCGCGCGCTTTCCGCCTGCGCATGGCGGTCGAAGGCCTCTCGCGCCGCCAGCCAGGCATCGCGGGCAGAGCCGACCGCCGCCCGCGCTGCGGCAACGGCCGCCTGGGCTGCGGCGGGATCGGCGAGGCCGGCCAGGGATTCGCCCGCCTGTTCCAGGTGCCGCTGCCAGTCGGCCTGCTCCGCGGCGAGCCGGTCCACCGTCTCCCGCAGCGATTGCACCCGCGAGGCGCCGATGGCGGCCGCCTGGGAGAGCCGGCTTGCCTGCTGGTCGGCCCGGGTCAGCTCGCTCTCGGCAGTGCGCAGTTCGTCCCGCGCGGTATTGCGGGCGGCGAGGGCCTGTTCGCGCGCGGCTTTCGCCTCGCTGGCCGCGCCTGCCGCCTGTGCCAGCGCCGCATCGGCGGCCGTCGACTGCCGGTCGAGGGCGGCGAGGCGGTTGCGTTGCTCCAGCCGCTGCGCCGCGGCAGTGGGGGCACCCGGCAGGGCGGTGTAGCCATCCCAGCGCCAGAGGCCGCCATAGCGTGTCACCAGCCGCTGCCCCGGCTTCAGCGTCGGCACCAGGGCGGAGGCGGTGAGCGGGTCCGGCGCAATGCCGATCTGGCTGAGGCGCGGCCCCAGCGCCGCCGGTGCCTGCACATGCCGGGCGAGGCAGTCGCAGTCGGTGGGGAGGGGCTGATTCGGGTCGGCCATGCCGCCGCGCCAGTGCAGCGGCTTTGCCGTGTCGAGGTCGGCAGCGATGTCATCGCCCAGCGCCGCGGCCAGCGCCTGCTCGAAGCCCGGCTCCACCTGCAGCAGGTCCAGCAGCGGCGCCTTCACGCCGGCCAGAATCTTGCGGAGCGTGTCCGCCTCGGTCTTGAGTTCCAGGCGGTGGCGTTCGGCCGCCTGGCGGCGCTCATCCGCCAGGGCAGCGGCCTTCTCCGCCTCCGCTTCGGCCGCGCGGGCTTGGGTTTGCGCTTCCTGCACGGCATTGCGCTTGCGCCGGGCGGCGTGAGCGGTGGCGTTGGCTTCGGCAATGGCCGTTTCGGACGGCAGGTCTTTCGCGGCGGCTGCGTGGCTGCGCGCTGCCTGCTCTGCCTGGCGGGCCAGGTTGGCAAGGCGCGATTCGGCCTCCTGCCGCGCGCGCTCTGCCGCCTTGCGCTCCGCCTCGGCGGCGGCGAGCGTCCGGCCGGCTGCCTCCGCTTCGGCCTCCGCGGCGGCGAGGGCGTTCTTGGTGTCGGCCACCGCCTGTTGCCGCGCCTCGGCCCCGCGCCCCGCTTGCGCCTGTTCGGTTTCGAGGGCCGCCGCTTCCCCGGCCAGGGCGGCAAGCGCGGCGGCGGCTTCCTCGGCCATCTCCGCCTCCCGCGCCAGGTCGCCTTCCAGGGAGGCGATGCGGGCGGCAATCTGGGTCTGTTCGGCGGCGATGCGCCGGGCCTCGTCGCTCTTGCGGTCGCGCTCGACGGCAAGGCGCTGCCATGCGTTCGCAGCCTCCGACTCTGCCTTGCGCAGTGCCGGCAGGGTTGTGGCGGCATCCGCCTGGAGTTTGGCGGCGTGTGCCGCCGCGCGCGCGGCGGCATCCTCGGCGGTCTGGGCCGTGCGCACCGCCTGCCGCGCCTCGGCCTCGGCGGCGGAGGCTGCCTGCCAGCGCAGTGCCAGCAAGGCGGTTTCGGCCTCCCGCACCTGGTCTTGCAGCTTGCGGTAGCGCCGCGCCTGCCGCGCCTGTTTCTCCAACCCCTGGCGTTGGGTGGCCAGGGTGGAGAGGACGTCTTCCAGCCGGTCCAGATTGCTGTCGGCGGCGCGCAGCCGCGTCTCTGCCTCCTGCCGGCGGCTGTAGAGGCCGGCAACGCCGGCGGCCTCCTCCAGCACGCCGCGCCGCTCCGTCGGCTTGGCGGCGACGAAGGCGCCGATCTGGCCCTGGGCGACGATGGCGGTGGAGCGGGCGCCGGTGGCGGCATCGGCCAGCAATTGCTTGACGTCGCGGGCGCGCGCGGTGCGGCCGTTGATGCGGTAGGCGCTGCCGCCGCCGCGGGGCAGGCGGCGCACCACTTCGATCTGAGGCTGGTCGCGATAGGGTGGCGGCGCCTGGCCGTTCTGGTTGTCGAGCGCCAGCGCCACCTCGGCGAAATTGCGGGCCGGGCGGGCCGCCGTGCCGGCAAAGATGACGTCGTCCAATTCGGCAGCCCGCATGTGCCGGGCCGCGCTCTCCCCCATCACCCAGCGCAGCGCTTCCACCAGATTGGATTTGCCGCAACCGTTCGGCCCGACAATGCCGGTCAGGCCCGGCTCGATCCGCAGTTCCGTCGGCTCGACGAAGGATTTGAAGCCGGCAAGGCGCAGGCGGGAGAGATGCACTGGGGCTCCTGGCGGCGTCCTTTCCGGGCCGCTGCTACGGGGTCAGGTTGGCAACGAGTTCGGCAATCTCCGCGGCGGTGATGCCGCCGCCATAGAGCTTGCCGCCGATGATAAAGCTGGGTGTGCCGCTGATCTGGTATTTCTGTTCGCCTTCCAGGCGCTGGGCGATGACCGCATCCAGCACCGCCTGATCGTTCAGGCACTGCTCCACCGCGTTGGAGGACATGCCGGCAGCCCGGCCGATTCGGTCCAACTCGGCCAGCGGCGTCTGGCTGGTGGCCCAGGTTTGCTGGGTGGAGAACAGCAGGTTCAGCATGGCCGGACGCTGCGGCGGCTGGGCGCAGCGCACCAGGGCGGCGGCGCGCAAGGCCAACTGGTCCAGCGGGAAGTCGCGGTAAACGAGGTGTGCCTTGCCGGTGTCCAGCACTTGCTGCTTCACCTCCGGCAGTACCTCGGTATGGAAGGCGGCGCAATGCGGGCAGGTGAGCGAGGCATATTCCACAATCGTCACCGGCGCGGCCGGGTCGCCGATAATGTGCTCGTCCGGGCCGACCTCCACCGTCAGCGCCTGGCCATTGTCGCCCGCGGCCTGCTGAATCGTCGGGTCATCGCCGCTCAAGTTCAGATAGACGCCGGCTGCCACGACAACCGCGACAACCACGCCGACAACGATCACCCAAAGCTTGGACATGGCGACCATGCCTCCTTCTGCTCGTCTGTGTTGTTAGAGCCGATTCGCCCGGACGCCAACGCCCACGGGTCCGCTCCATTGTGCACAAACCTAGGCGCGCGGCAGCCGGGGTTCCACCCCGCATCCTGCCGCGCGCCGATCGAGAAGAGGCCGGCGGTCCGCCGGCGGGTCAGTTCAGCGTTCGCCGCACGATCTGGCGCAGGCTCGTCCGCAATTCCCGCTCCAGCCCGGTGCTGAGCAGGCCGTCCGGGTCGTCCGCCGCGCCGGAAAGGGCGGTGCGCATCGCCATGATATGCGCCAGGAACACATCCGCCTCGCGCACGCCGATCCGCCGGGTTGCGGCGGCCACCGCGTGCATCGAGGCGGCAAAGTCCGCCAGCAGGTCCAGGCCGAACGTGGCCGCCTGGCCTTTCATGTCATGGCTGAGGTGCAGCACGGCATCGTGCCGTTCCACCTCGCCGGTTTCGTCCTCCTTCTTGGCATAGCGGCGCAGCGCCAGCACCGCCGCCTCCATTTCGTCCAGTGCTTCCGGTGCCCATTCGCAGATATAGACCCACCGCAATTGGTCGATCACCGCTTCCGCGCGCTTCAGGGCCGTGGGGTCGATCGGACCCCGCCCCAGGTTTTTCTGTTCGGTCGACATCCAAGCAGCCTCCGCATGGATGACCCCGTCCGCCCGACGGATGCGGATTGAAGCGCAGAGCCCTTAAGAACCGGGGAAGGAATTCGTCCCGGATTTGCACGAAATTTGTCAGAGATCGCAGAGGGCGAGCGTGCCGGCGGCGTGCGGGCGGACGATGGCCAGGAAGTCGGCCATGCACGCCGGCCTGACCCGAAACTGAACGGCGAGGGTGGGTTTGGGCGTGGGCTTCGCCTCAACCGTCATGGGCTTCGCCTCAACCGTAATGGTCCCGGAACCGGTAGTAGGCCGCCACCGCCGTCAGGAACCAGGGATTGCCGGAATAGAACGGCATGGTGGGAAACGTGCGGTTGTCGAGCGCCGTCTCGCCTGCCGGGTCGCCCATGGCCTGCAAGGCCATTTTGTGGCCCAGATAGGTGCTGAGCGCCACGCCGGACCCCAGATAGCCGCCGGCATAGTGGATGCCGTCATGCTCGCCGATATGCGGCAGCTTGTCGAAGGTGAAGCCCAGGCTGCCGCCCCAGGCATGAGAGATGTTCACGTCCTTCAGCTCCGGCCAGACCTTGCTCATGAAGCCGTGCAACATCCGGGCGGAGACGCTCCAGTGCGCGTCCCGCATCGCCGGGCGGCCGCCCATCAGGATGCGCTTGCCGTCGGGGGAGGCGCGGTAATAGTGCACCGTGCGCTTGGTATCGATGATCATGTTGTCCCGCGGCACCAGCCGGCGCACCAGCGCCGGGTCGAGTTCCTCGGTCGCGATGATGTTGGAGGTGACCGGGATGAAGCGCCGTTCCAGCCACGGAATGGCGCCGCCGGTATAGCCGTTGGTGCCGACCACCAGCTTCTGCGCTTTCACATTGCCGCGGGGCGTTTGCAGGATCAGGGTTGCGCCCTCGCGCGTGACCTTCTGCACCGGCGTCTGGGCGAGCACGGTGACGCCGGCGGTCTCGCACCGCTCCAGCAGGCCCTGGTGCAGCAGGGCCGGATGGACGACCCCGTCGCGGGCGTTGAAGCGGCCGCCCAGATAATAGTCGCTGCCGATATGTTCGTGCTGGTCGCGGCGGTCGATCATCTCCACCGGCAGGCCGAGCCGGTCCTGCATCAACTCCACCTCCCTGCGCAGGCCGGCCTCGGCGCTGGCGCGGTGGATGCCGGTGAACCGGCCGGAGCGTTTGTAGTGGCAGCGGATTTGCTCGCTCTCGATCAGGTTCTCCAGATGCTCGATGCTGAATAGGCCTTCCTTGAAGAGCCGCACCGCGCCGTCCCGCCCCAGCTTGGCCTCGGCCTCCGAGTATTTGATCTTGAAGGGCGCCGCACCGACGCCGCCGCCATTGCGCGACGAGGCGCCATGGCCCGGCTCCTTCGCCTCGAACACCGTCACCTGCCGCCCGGCGCGGGCGGCGGTGAGTGCGGCGGAAAGGCCGGTGAAGCCGGAGCCGATGACGGCGATGTCCGTCTCCCTCGGCAGGGCAGGGGGCTCGCCGGTCGGGCGGGGGGCTTCGTCCCACCAGAAGGGGGCGTTCTTGACTTTGTTGGCGTCGAACATCGGGCGGTCTCGTGGCATTGCTCCGCGGGCAGGCTGCTGCCACAGTGGCACGCAACGCTGCCTTAGGCAAAAGAGGAAACCCCATGACCAAACGCCGGGTATTGGTGGCAGGCGCAACCGGGCTCGTCGGCAAGGCCGTGATCGAGCACCTGCTGGCCGAGGGCGAGGCCGATGTCGTCGCCCTCTCGCGCCGCGACCCGCACCTGCCAGGCGCGCTGCACCTGCCCGTCGACCTGACCGACCCCGCCGCCTGCCGCGAGCGCATCTCGGGCCTTTCCGGCCTGACCGACATCGTCTTCGCCGCGCTCTACGAACAGCCGGACCTGGTCGCTGGCTGGCGCGATCCGGAGCAGATGGCCGTGAACCGCGCCATGTTGCTGAACCTGCTGGACGCGGTCGAGCCACACGCGCCGGACCTGCACCACGTGGCATTGTTGCAGGGCACCAAGGCCTACGGCGTCCATGTCGAGCCCATCCGCATTCCCGCCAAGGAACGCTGGCCGCGCCACGATCACGAGAATTTCTACTGGCTCCAGGAAGACCTGATCCGCGAGCGCCAGGCCATGGGCCATGGCTGGAGCTTCTCGATCTGGCGTCCGCAGGCCCTGTTGGGGAACGCGCTTGGCAGCCCGATGAACATTGTCGGCGCCCTCGGTGCCTGGGCCGCGATCCGGCGCGAGCAGGGGCGGCCTTTGTCCTTTCCCGGCGGCGGCCCGCTGGTGACGGCGGCCACCGACACCCGCCTGCTGGCGGAGGCGATCTGCTGGGCCGGCACGAGCGGCACGGCGGCGAACCAGACCTTCAACATGGTCAACGGCGACGTGCTGCACTGGCCGCACATCTTCGGCGCCATCGCCGAGGTTTTCGCCATGCCGATGGCCGAGCCCGAGGAAGAATTCCTGCAACAGACCATGCCGGGGGAGGAGGCGATCTGGGCGGGGATGGTCGCCAAATACGACCTCCGCCGCCACACGCTGGCGGAATGGATTGGCTCCAGCTGGGAATTCACCGACCGCTCGCTTGCGACCGGCGTGCCCAACCCGGCCCCCTCGGTGCTGAGCCCGGTGAAGCTGCACCAGGCCGGTTTCCACGGCACGATCGACACGGAAGACAGCCTAATCTGGTGGCTGCAACGCCTGCAACGCGAGCGCTGGTTGCCGACCTAATGGCCCGGTTCACTCATCCGGCGGTTCGATTCAGCCGACGGAGGGGGCCATCCGTCGGCATCGAACCACGAGTGTCCCGTTGCCAAACGCCAGGGACGGCCGGGGCGTCGAAGTGATCACAGTCGGGTCGTGCGTGCCAAGGCTGAACGCGGACGGGAAAGCGGCGGCGAAGCGCCGAGGCGCGCCCGGACAACGCTATGGTAGCACCTTCGGATGACGAACGGCTCAAGGTCGCGCCCGCAGTCGGGCCGCGAGAAACGGGTGTTTGTCAAGTCCAAAATTTGGCAAAATTTTGGACAACTATGCGCATGGCGGTTGCGATATTATTAACAAAAGATTTTTTTCATAAACCCAGCCAATCGGCAACTAGGCCAATCGGCAAAGGATGGGAGAATAGTCATGCGTTTTGAAAAGAAGTGGCTCTTGTCGGGCCTTATCGGTTCCGTCACGGTGGCATCGGCCCTGATGTCGGGCCCGGTACAGGCTGCGGTCGTGGCGCCGGGGTTTGATCTGTTGGAAACGGCGGTCGGAACCAGCTTCGATTTCGATGCCCATCCGGATTTCGCCATGTTCAACCTGGGCGTTCAGGCCTTTACCGGCAATGTCGGGCGCATCGGTGCCGGCGTTTGTCCATACGCTCAGTTCGACTTCGGCATGGGGTGTCAAGGCGGGCTCGGAACCACGAGCGCCATCATACAGCGGCTGGAACAGGCGGATTCGCCATCGGAAACGATCGACATCCAGCTGGTTGCGCTGTCGCTGCAAAGCGTCAATCCGATCGATATCGGTGCCGGGGCGGAAATTCTGTTGGCGAACTTGGTCAAGGATGTGACCAACGACACCTTCGTTACCGGCAATGATGACGGCAGCGACATGACCATTGATTTCAACATGGCCGGTGACGGCGGAACGTTCACCTCGGTCTTGCGTTTCGATTTTGTCGTCACAGGCTCGGTCTCGGGCATCTCGGTGGCAGTGAACGACGTCGTTTTCGGTCAGGGCGCGGTCGACTGGGGGCGGACCCCGCTATCGACCATGCCATTGCTTCCGGGAAAGAACTTTGAGCTGGCGGGTGCCGGCGACCCCAGTGCCGACTTTTTTCCGATCACAGGCACCAAGGACGATCCGTGTATCGTCCCGACGCCGCACTTGGCCATGGGGCACGGCCACTACACCTGCGGGGCGGTGTCCGCCCCGTCCGTTTCGGGGATGATGGCTTCGGGCGCGGTCGGTCTTGCCGCTGTCTATGGCGTTGCTCGCCGTCGCCGCACGCCTGAAGGGCTGCGGTGAGGTCTGTTTGATTTCCGCAGCCGGGGCAGGTGCCAAGTGCGCCGGCCCCGTGCGTTCGATGGCCATTTTGGCCGGATCCCGCGCCGCCCCGCCGCCCGCCCCCGCCCTCCGATTTTCGGGTAGGGTGCAGGCGTCGGAAACGCCCGTGCCTGTGGGGTGGAATTGGATTGCGCCTTGTCGTGCGGAGCCTGGCAAGGCTTGCGCCAACGGGCAGTCCCGCCGACGGATTGAACCTGTGATGGACATCAGATCCGCTCTTGGCTTGATCGACAGGGCCACCGCGCAGCCGGATTGGCCCCGTGCGGATCGGCCCCGTGCCGATTGGCCCCGTGCTTCAGGGCCAGGCATGGCGCTCGCGCGGCGCCTGATGCTCGACCCGTCAGAAGCGCTGTTCGGCACCCGCGGCTTCGCGGCTGCTGCCGATCCGGCACGGCAACGGCGGCTGGAAGGCATCGGCGCGACGTTCATTACCGGGTTCGATGCCGCCTTGACCGCCGGCTCGCTCGCGGACCTGCAAGCGGAAATCGCTTCCATCCCCGAGGCGACGCGCGGCTTTGCCTTCGAGGGCGCTGCCATGGGGGCGGCGTGCGCCGATGCGTTGCCGCTGGCCGGAACGGGCCGCCTCAAGGCCGTGCGCATGGCGGCGCCGCAGCACGATTATCTGCTGCATGTCGGCGCCGGCTGGGCCATGGCGCGCGTGCCCTGGCTGCGCTGGACGCTGCCGCCGAGGCTGGACCCGCTGCTCCGTTGGCTCGCCTGGGATGGCCGCGGCTTCCACGACACCTACTTCAAGCGCGTCCGTCCGGAAAGCGGGCCGCGTGGCCGTGGCTATGCCGCACACGCCTTCGACCAGGGGGTGGGGCGGGCGCTGTGGTTTGTCTGCGGGGGCGATATGGAGCGCGCCTTGCGCCGGATCGCCGGCCTGCCACGCACCCGCCACAACGCCCTCTATGCCGGTCTCGGGCTGGCGCTCACCTATGCCGGCGGTGCGTCCGATGGGGAATTGCAGCACGCGCGTCAACGGGCCGGTCCGCATGCGCCTGCCCTCGCCCAGGGCGCGGCTTTTGCCCTGGAGGCGCGGGCCCGTGCCGGCAATCGGACGGACGAAGCGCTCGCCGCCGGCGAAACGCTGACGGCTCGCAAGGCAGAGGCCGCGGTCCGCCTCGTCCGTGCGGTGCGGAGCCGGATCGAGAGCGAAGCCGATACGCCGGCCCTGCCGCGTTACGAGCGCTGGCGCCGGGGCGTGCAGGCCGGGTTGGGGGATGGTTGAGTGTTGGGCGCAACTTCAACAATCGCTGCAAAGGATCGGAACCGTGGGTTCGACTGTCCCAACCGGACGCCGCCGCTGGGCGGCGCCCGCCGCCGCCCTGTGCGTCACCGCCTTTTGCTTTTGGATGGCCGGGCCAGAGGCGCCGCCAGCCGCTGAGACCGACGCGCTGGCCGGCCGGTACCGGCTGCGCGAGGCGGTGCTGCCGCCGCTGGCGCCGCCCGGCACGGAACTGCCGCGCGTGCGCACCGTCCATCCCGAACTGACCCATATTGCCGGCTGGATTTCCTCGGTCGGCGCTGCCGCCGCCCTGGCCGATTGGGATGGCGATGGCCTGGCGAACGACCTCTGCTGGGTCGATCCCCGTACCGACAAGGTCGCGCTGCTGCCGGCCGAAAAGCAGGGCGCGGGCGCGCGCTATGCCGCTTTCGCGTTGGAGCCGCCCGCCGGCGGGGCCGATCCGGCCACCGTCGCGCCCATGGGCTGTTTCGCCACCGATGCCGATGGCAACGGACGCCTGGATGCGGTGGTCTATTACTGGGGCCGCCCGCCGGTGCTGTTCCGCAATCGGGGCGGGGCGCTCACCGCCGCCAAGTTCGCCCCCCAGCCGCTGGCCGCGGGCGACGAGCCCTGGTTTTCGAATGCCGGCATCACGGCTGACGTGGATGGCGACGGCCGGCTCGACCTGGTCTTCGGCAATTATTTCCCGGAGACCTCCGGAATTCTGGATGCCAGCGGCAGGGGCGAGCCGCAGATGCAGCATTCCATGTCGCGGGCCTATAACGCCGGCCGCACCCGCCTGCTGCTGAACACCGGGGCGGGCTTTGTGGACCGGTCGGCGACGCTGACCGCGATCATGCCGGAGGGCTGGACGCTGGCGCTCGGCGCGGCGGACCTGGACGGCGACCTGCTGCCGGAGCTGTATTTCGCCAACGATTTCGGCCCGGACCGGCTGTTGCACAACCGCTCCGCCCCTGGCCAACCGGCTTTCGCCCTGGCGGAGGGGCGGCGCGGCATCGCCGACATCCGCTCCGGCGTGCTGGGGCGCGACAGTTTCAAGGGCATGGGCATCGACTTTGCCGACGCCGATGGCGACGGCCAGCTCGACCTGTTCGTCTCCAACATTGCCGAGGATTACGCCTTGCACGAAAGCCACCTGCTGTTCCTGCGCGACGGACCGGACGGCGCTTTTCGGCAGGGCGTCGCGCCCTACCGCAACGCGGCGGGCGCCAAAGGGGTGGCGCGTAGCGGCTGGAGTTGGGATGCCAAATTCGTCGATCTGAACAATGACGGCCGGCCGGAACTGATCCAGACCACGGGCTTTCTGAAGGGCCGCGTCGATCGCTGGCCCGAACTTCACGAAACCGCCATGGGCAATGACGAATTGCTGGCGAAGCCCGGCATCTGGCACCGCATCAGCGGCGATGCCGACCTGTCCGGCGACCTGCCGCTCGCGGTCTATGCCCAGGATGCGGGGGGCGTGTACCGGCACCTGTCCGCAGCATTGGGGCTGGGCCGGGGAGAGGTCAGCCGCGGCATCGCGGTCGGCGACATCGACGGCGACGGCGACGAGGATCTGGTCATTGCCCGCCAATGGGAGGCGTCCACCGTCCTTTGGAACGAGTCGGCGGCGGGCGCCAGCCTGAGCCTGGACCTCCGCCGCCGCACTGCCGCGGGCGAGACACCCGCCATCGGCGCGACGGCCCGCTTGGAAATGCCGGACGGCCGGCTTCTGGTCGGCTTCGTCGATGGCGGCAATGGCCATTCGGGCGTGCGCGCACCGGAGGTGCATTTCGGCCTGGGGTCAAAACCCTTAGCGAATTACCGGGTCGCGCTTGCCTGGCGGGACGGCCGGGGGCTGCACCGCGCCACCGTAACCCTGCCGCCGGGCCGCCACCGCCTGGTGCTCGACGATCTCGCCAACCTGGCCACCGCCCAGCCGGCCGCTTCGAAGGGAGCCGAGGGATGACCGCGACCCCAGACCTGTTCGCACCGGGCGCCCCGGCCGGCGTTGCGGCTGCCGCCGCTCCGGCGATCCGCCCGACCCTGGCCGAGCGCTGGTATATCGACAAGCGGCTGAAGGGCCTGGTGCGCTTCGCCATCGCAATCACCGCGCTCAACATTCTGGGCCATCTCTGGCTGGGCTTCGAGCAAAGCTGGATCACGCCCTTCGTGGCGCTGGCCGCTGCCTATACCACCGAGATTGTGGCCGAGACCGTGCAGGCGCGGGCCGATGCCCGCCGGGCGCGCTATCTGAACGGGCCGGGCGCCACCATCACCCTGCTGCTGTCGGCGCATATCAGCGCCATGGCCTGCGGCATGCTGCTGTTTGCGGCGGAACAACTCTGGTGCGTCGCCTTTGCGGCCTCCATCGCGGTGCTCTCCAAACATGTCTGCCGCGTGCCGGTGCTAGAGGCGGATGGCAAGGTGCATCTGCGCCATTTCCTGAACCCGTCGAATTTCGGCATCACGGCGACGCTGTTGCTCTGGCCGAGCGTCGGCATTGCCCCGCCCTATATGTTTGCCGAGAATATCAGCGGCTGGCTGGATTGGGTGTTGCCGTTGGCGGTGATCTGCACCGGCTCCTTCCTCAACACCAAGCTGACCGGGCGCATGCCGCTGATTGCTGCCTGGCTGGGCTTTTTTGCGGTGCAGGCAGTGTTGCGCTCGGTCTTCGGCGGCGATCCTATCGGCGCGACGTTGGTGCCGATGACCGGCTTCGCCTTCATCCTGTTTACCTTCTACATGGTGACCGACCCGGCAACCTCGCCCAGCAACCGGCGCAACCAGGTTCTGTTCGCAGCGGCGGTGGCGGCGGGCTATGCGCTGGTGATCGAGTTGCACATTGTCTTCGGCCTATTCTACGCGCTGACCGCGGTAACAGCGATCCGCGGCGCCTGGCTTTGGTTCGTCTATCGCCGCCAGGTGGCAGCCGGGGCCAGCGAGAGGGCCGCGGTATGAGCATGCGCCCCTCGCCGCCGCCGATCGCGGTGGTGGCACTGGCCTGTCGCTTTCCGGACGCCGATACGCCGGACCAGTTGTGGCAGAATATGCTGGACGGCCGCCGCTCCTTTCGCCCGCTGCCGCCGGAGCGGCTGCCGCTCGCCGACTATGCCGCCGGGCAGGTGGCGGGTTCGGAGACGATCGCGCCGGTCCTGGCCGGCCTGCTTGCGGACTGGCAGTTCGACCGCACCCGTTTCCACGTGCCCCAGAGCGCGTTCGAGGCCGCCGACCTTGCCCACTGGCTTTGCCTGGACGTGGCCGCAGAGGCGGTGGGGCAGGTCGGAGCCGGCCGGCTGCCGGCCGAGCGCACCGGCGTCGTCGTCGCCAACACGCTGACCGGCGAGTTCTCGCGCGCCCAGATGCTGCGCCTGCGCCTGCCCTACCTGCTGCACCGCCTCGACCGGGGGCTGGCGGCGCGGGAGGCCGACGCGAGCCAGCGCCAGCAGGCGGTGGAGGCGTTGGCCGAGGCGTTGCGCCAGGACTTCCCCGACCCGAACGAGGAGACGCTGGCCGGCGGCCTCGCCAACACCATTGCCGGGCGGATCGCCAATTATTTCGACCTGCAGGGCGGCGCCTGGAGCGTCGATGGCGCCTGCGCCTCCTCGCTGCTGGCCTGGCACGATGCGGCGGCGGCGCTGGCCAGCGGCGAGTTGGATGCCGTGGTGGCCGGCGCGGTCGATCTGTCGCTCGACCCGTTCGAACTGATCGGGTTTTCGCGGAACGGCGCCTTGGCGACCGAGGAAATGCGGGTGTTCGACCGCCGCTCCGCCGGCTTTTGGCCGGGGGAGGGGGCGGGCGCGGCGGTGCTGATGCGCGCAGACGACGCCCATGCCCGCGGGTTGGAGCCGCTGGCATTGTTGCGCGGCTGGGGCCGGTCCACCGACGGGGCCGGGGGGCTCACCCGCCCCTCTGTCCGCGGCCAGGGCCAGGCGCTGGCGAGGGCCTATGCTATGGCCGGCATCGACCCCGGCGCGCTCGGCTATGTCGAGGCGCACGGCACCGGCACCGCGGTCGGCGACCCGATCGAATTGCGGGCGATTGCCGGGTTGCTGGCCGATGCGGGGGCCGAGCGCAGTCGCGATCCGCTGCCGGTCGGCTCCGTCAAGGCGAATTTTGGCCATACCAAGGCCGCAGCCGGTTTCGCCGGCATGACGCGGGCGATCCGGGCCCTGCGCGCCGGTCTGGTGCCGCCGCAGGTCGGCTGTCTGGAGCCGGCGGCGGTGTTCGCCGAAACCGGCCACAGGCTCGAAGCCCCGACCGAGGCGCGCGAATGGCGCCGGGGCGAGCGCTTCGCCGGCGTCAGCGGGTTCGGCTTCGGCGGCATCAACGTGCACATGGCCTTGCAGGCGGCGCCCGGCACGGCGCCGGCGATGCCGGCCGCCATCACGGTGCCCCGGCCGCAAGACGCCGAGGCGTTCTTCCTGGCAGCCGCCTCCGCCGAGGCGTTGGCGGCGGAGGCCGAGCGCCTCGCCAGCCATGCCCGGCACTGGACGCTGGCAGAGATGGCCGCGGCGGCTCGCGACACCGCCTGCGCGCTGGATCTGGCCTTGCCCTGCCGCGCCGCCATGCTGTCCAGCCGCCCGGATTGGCTTGCGGATAAGCTGGGTGCCATTGCCGACGCCGCCCGTTCCGGCACCGCCCCGGCGGGGGAGGGGGTATGGCTCCAGACCGGCCCGGCGGCACTGAAACCGCCGCGCATCGCCTTTCTCTTCCCCGGCCAGGCGGCGCCGTCACGGGTGAGCGGCGGACTCTGGGCCCGGCGCTTCATCGAGAGCCGGGCCGCGCTTGCCGCCGCGGCGCTGCCGGCTGCGGCGGCAATCGCAGACACCACCGCCACCGACATCGCCCAGCCGGCCATCGTCGCCGGCTCGCTCGCGGCCTGGCAGGTGCTGCGCCGCTGCGGGCTGGAGGCCGACGTCGCCCTCGGCCATTCCCTGGGGGAGCTGACGGCGCTGGCCTGGGCCGGCGCTATTGCCGAGGCTGACCTGCTGGGCCTCGCCGCCGCGCGCGGCCGTATCGTGGCGGCCCATGCGGTGGCCGGCGGTGGCATGCTGCGCGTTGCCGGGCCACCCGCGCAGGCCGAGGCGCTGGCAGCGCGGCACGGGCTTGCCATCGCCTGCCTGAACGGCCCGGAGGACACCGTTCTCGCCGGCCGGCCCGAGGCGGTGGCAGCCGCCCAGGCCACGGCAGCGGCAGCGGGCTGGCAGGCTTCGGCGCTGCGCGTCTCTCACGCGTTTCATTCCCCGGACATGGCCCCCGCCGCTCCGGTCTTTCGCGACGCGCTGGCAGAGTTTGCCGTTTCTGCCCCGGCCCGCCCGGTCATCTCCACCGTTACCGGCGCATTGCTGGCGCCCGGCGACGATGCCAAGGGCCTGCTGAAGCGCCAACTGGAAGCCCCGGTTCGCTTCGCCGCAGCGTTGAAAACCGCTGCCGCCGACTGGCATATCGAGGTCGGCCCCGGCGCCGGCCTCACCCGGCTGGCCCAGGCCGCCGGCTATCGCGCCCACGCCATCGATGCCCATGGCACCTCCCTGCATGGCCTGCTGGCCGTTCTGGCGGCGGCCTTTGTGCGCGGCGTGCCGGTCCGTCCGGCAGCCCTCTATGACGACCGGCCCCTTCCAGCCGCCGATCCGTGGCGCAAGCCGGCGCTGCTCGCCAATCCCTGCGGGCGCGGCGCGAATGGCCAGAGCCCTGCCATGCCGGCGCGGGACATCGTCCCGGCAGACGATGAGCAAGCGGGGGCGCATCTGGCCGCCACTGCCGACAGCGCCGGCCTGCTCGCCGCCGTCCGTGCCCAGGTGGCGGTGGAGGCCGGCCTGCCGGAGGACGCCATCGCCGGCGCGGCCCATCTGCTCGACGATTTGCACCTGAACTCGCTCGCCGTCGGCCGCATTGTCGGCGCACTGACCCAGAGCCTGGGCCTGCCGGCGCTCGCAGCCCCCACCGACCACGCCAACGCCACGGTATCCGGCCTGGCGGCAACGCTGAGGGAGCTTGCCGCTGCCGGCGTTTCGGGCCAGATGCCCGACCGGTTCGATGGCGTAGCCGGCTGGATCGCCCCTTATGCCTTTGCCTGGGAACCGGCCGAGCCGCCGCGGATCGGCCTGCGCATCGACTGGTCGGCAGACGGCACGATCGCCACCCTGCCGCCCGATTTCGCGCCGGAGACGGATGCGCTGCTCGGTCTTTGGCGGACCCTGAAAGCCGCCGCGGCCTCCGGCAGGCCCCATTTGGCGATCCTGCACCACGGCGCTCCGGTGTTCGCGCTCGCCCGCACACTGTTCGAGGAGAAACTGTTCGACACCGTGCTGCTGATCGACGGAGGCAGCGGGGCGGCGCGTGCGCCGCTGCTTGCCGCTCCACCGCGCGGTTTCTCCGCCTGGCGGATCGATGCGGCGGACCGCCTGTTCCGTCCGGTTTTCCAGCGGGTGGAGCCGCAGCCCCGGCCCGGCGCCGTCGCGGCCGGCCCGGCGGACGTGTTCCTTGTCACCGGCGGCGGCCGCGGCATCGGCGCGGAATGTGGGCTGGCGCTCGCCCGCCACACCGGCGTTGGCGTGCTGCTGGTCGGCCGCAGTGCGCCGGACCGGCCGGAGGTCGCCGCCACCCTGACCCGCGCTGCCGCCGAGGGTTTGCGCGCGCGCTATACCCAGGCGGACGGCACCGATGCCGCAGCACTTGCCGCCGCGGTGGCGAGTGTCGCCGATTGGGGACCGGTGACCGGGCTGGTGCATGCCGCCGGTCTCAACCGACCCGCCGGCTTCCGCGACCTCGACGAGACGGAATTGCTGGCGACCCTGGCGCCGAAGCTCGACGGCTTGCGGGCAGCGCTGGCGGCTTGCGGGCCGCACAATCTCCGGTGGATCGTCACCTTCGGCTCGATCATCGGCCGGCTGGGGCTGGCGGGGGAGGCCCACTACGCACTCGCCAACGCCGCGCAATCCGACTTGCTGCAACGCCTGGCGCCGCCCGGGGCGCGAGCGCATGCGCTGGAATGGTCGGTCTGGGCCGGCGCCGGCATGGGCGAGCGGCTGGGAACGCTGGAGCATCTGGCCGCCAAGGGCGTCGCAGCGCTGTCGCTCGACGATGCGCTGGCGGCGTTCGTCGGGCAATTGACGGTGCCGAACCTGCCGGACGGACCGGTGGTGCTGACCGGCCGCTTCGGCCCGCCGGAGGGCGTGCAACTCGGTGGCGAGCCGCCCAATCTCCGCTATCTCGACCGGGTGCGCGTGTTCTTCCCCGGCCAGGAGATCGTCGCCGACAGCACGCTTCGCCCCGCCACCGATCCCTACCTGCCGGACCATATGGTGGATGGGCTGGCGGTGGTGCCCGGCGCGCTGCTGTTGGAAGCGATGCGCCAAGCCGCCGCCGCGCTTGGCCTGGAGCCGGGGACAGCATTGCGCATCGAGGACGTGACCTTCGAGGCTGCCGTCACCGTCGGCGACGGCCCTCCGACCGGAATGCGCGTCGCTGCACTGCGCCGGGAAGACGGCAGCATCGCCGCCGTGATCCGCAGCAGTGGCGATGGCTTCCAGCGCGCCTGTGCGCGGGCGGTGTTCCGGGCCGACACCGGGCCCCGCGCGCTGGCGGCGCTGCCGTCGGTGCCTGTGCCCCGCGCCGTTGCGGCCGCACCGGTCTATGACAGCCTGCTGTTCCAACGCGGCCGCTTTCGCCGCCTTGCCGGGTATCGGCATCTGGCGGCAACCGCGCTCTCGGCCGACCTGTTGCCGGCCCCCGCCCAGCCCTGGTTTGGCGGCTTCCTCAGCGGCGAGTTGCTGCTGGGCGACCCGGGTGCCCGCGACGCCGGCCTGCATGCCCTCCAGGCGAGCGTGCCGCACCAGCGGGTGCTGCCGGTCTCGGTGGCTCACATCGCAGTCGCCGCGCCCCGCGCCGAACCGGCCAGCGTCGAAGCCTGGGAGGTCTCCTCCGATGGATGCACCTATGTTTTCGAGATCGTTTGGCGCGACGCCGCCGGGCGGGCGGTCGAGCACTGGCACAAGGCCGCATTCCGCTCCATCGCCAGTTTGAACCCGGCCGCCCTGCCGGCCGTATTGCTGCCGGTCTATATCGAGCGCGCCGTAGCCAATGCCCTCGGCCGGGACGGTGGCTTTGCGGCGGCGCTCGGCACCGGCGGCAAGGCCGATACCCTGGCGCCGCTCGGCATTGACGAGCGCCTGCACCGTGGCGACGGCAAGCCGATCCTGATTGGGCGGCCCGGCCGGAACCTGTCGCTCGCCGATAGCGAGGATCTTGTGTTTGCGGTGACCGGCTCCGGCCGGCTTGCCTGCGATCTGGAGCCGCTGACCGCGCGCCCCTGGGGGGCGGACGGCGTCAACGGCGACGCCCGGCTGATCGAGGCTGCCGCCGTTGCCTGGGAAGAGCCGGTCGAGCGCGCGGCGCTCCGCGTGTGGTGCGCCCGCGAATGCCTGCGCAAGGCCGGCTTCCCGCCGCATGAGCCGCTGACCCTGGCGGCGGGCAGCGATGGCTCGCCCGTGTTTCTGGCAGGGCAGAGCCGGGTCGTCACCTTGCCGCTCGCCACGCATATGACCGCCATTTTGGCGGATCCTGTTCCATGACCGCTGCGGGTGGAGAAAAGCCGGCCTACCGTTGGCGCCACGTCATCCCGTTCGCGGAGACGAATGTGGTCGGCAATGTCTACTTTTCGCATCATGTGGCGTGGCAGGGCCACACGCGGGAGATGTTTCTGCGCGATCACGCGCCCGGAATTCTGAAGGATTTGGCGGGCGGCCTCCGCCTCGTCACGCTGCGCACCGCGTGCGAGTATTTCCAGGAACTCACCGCTTTCGACGAGGTGGAGGTGGCGATGCGGCTGCAAAGCCTGGACCGCAACCGCATCAACCTGGCCTTTGAATACCACCGCCTCGACCCGCATCCGGGCCTCGTGGCCGAGGGCAGCCAGTCGCTCGCCTGCATGCGCCTCGGCCCCACCGGCCTCGTCCCGACCGCGGTGCCGGCAGAGCTGGCAGCGGCGCTGGCGGCGTATCGGTGACGGTTCGACGAGTTGACTCCGTTTTGGGATACTCCCCGGCGGTCAAACCCCAATTCACCATGGCGGCTGAAGATGGAGGCCAGCAGGCCATGGCATCAGCGCATTGTGGAGATTTGCGTGCGCCGGTTATCGTTGCGGTTGAGGCGCAAGATCGCGACGTGCAACTGCCGAGCACATCAAGATATCCGAAATGTTCGGTTATCGCGTTTCGGCATCCAGTGGTCCGATCGAAACGCTTGCGACGGCGAGCGGTTCGTGAATCCGCCCGCTATTGCAATCATCCGGCGGTTCGATTCAACCAACGGATGGGTACCATCAGTCGGCATCGAACCGCTAGAGGCCTATAAAGGCCTCCCGCTATGGGGGAACAGGCCGGGGCGGCCTGGGCCGTGGGATCGGGGTTCTTTTGGTTTCAGTTCGAAAACGCCCGGGCTCCGTCAGGCAGATTGTTGGCAAATTCGTCATCAATTTCAAAGCCGTATCTTTCCAGGCACGCGGAGAAGCCGTTGTCTTTTCCATTTTCCAGATTTTGATTTCCCGAAATAGAAAAATTGTATCCCAATTTCTGATTGAAAAAATTAAGTCGGAGTATTGCTGTCTTTTCATCTGAATTGTTGTTCAATGTGTCGGTGTTGCAGTAATGGTCTTTCACGATGCGGATGCCCCACCGGCAGGCTCTATCCCCATCAAACGAAAATTCCAACAAGTCGTAGAGAGATGTAGAGTCTTTGTAGCCCCGGAACTCGTCACGGGCACCATCCTTGCCATCGATGAATATATCAAGGATACGTTTGTTATTTTCTTGATCTAGCACCGAAGGAAAAGATGATTTTATTTCTTCAAAGCGACTTTTTTCGAGTGGAACTGGATTTTCCTTCAATGTGCAGGAATTTTGGGTGGTGTTGTATTTTTCCGTGCTAAGATTTTCTGCGTGATAAAGAGCGCACCAAGCGCGGTCCAGCGCAGCCCACGAATCCACTCGCCCACCGAATTGAGACGGATTTTTGCGCAATTGAACTATCCATTTGGTCAGATCGTCCTCTCCGACAATTTTGTCGAATTCCAGATCAAACATATACAAGCTTGTGTAGGGGCCGAATTCGAAATGGTTTCCCGTTTGTTTGATGCTTTCCCTGTACGTCACATCATTGACACGATAGAGGCATGCCGGAATTCCCTCGAACACAGGCATCAACACGATGCCGTCGCGCTGCCCGGGTTGAATTTTCTTCTGCTGTAGCTCCCCGCGGTCGTCCAGTTTCTCCTGCGGTTTCGCCTCCCGGTACAGCGCCTCGGACCAGACGGAAAATGCCGAGAGTGCAATGATAAACAGAAAAATAATCAGCGCGAACAATTCCACGATCGTGGTGTTGATGATGTTGTCTTCGTTGTCCGGATCGTTGTTCGATGCCATCGGTTAACAGCCCCTCGCTCCCGCCGACGGCCCTTAAGGCCCGCCGGACCCGGTCCACCGTTTCACCCTGCCGCCGCGGCGAGGGCGGCGCGAGTTGCGGATGGCGCGAAGCAGAGAGACCTCCCGTTCCAGGTGATGAATGCGCTGGTACAGGCCGTCCACCTCGCGCATGTCGCCCACCTGAACCTTGCCATGGCGGGCATCGACATCCGCCGAGATCGCGTGGGTGCGGATCGTGATTTGCGGGCCGGCAGGCGGGATGACTTCGGAGCGGCGCTGCGGCTCCAGCCCCATCCCGCGAATTTCCTCGCGGAACTCGCGCGAACCGTCGGCGTGCTTCTTGAACTCGTCCAGCAACCGGTCCGTGGCATCGGCTTCGCCACTGCGCGGCTGGAAAAAGCGGTGGATGATGAAGCGGGAGACCAGGCCGATAATCGTGCTCAATAGCGCCAGCCCGTTGCCGGCGATCAGGTCGCCGATCAGACCGTCGCCAATCAAGGCAAGGCCGCCATTGCGGAGGCTGCTTCCCAGATTGATCAGTTCGAGGAACAGCCCCCACAGGGTCAGGAGAAACCCCATATAGTAACAGGCATCGCCAACGGCCGTGCGCCTGACCGGCTGGATGCGGAGCGCGCCGGATATGGCACCGTCGGATTTCGGTCCGGCGGATTTGGCAGCGTCGGATCCGGGTCCGTCGGATTTGGCGGGTCTGGCTTCCTGTTTGCGCTCCTGCTCTTCGCCCATTCTGGCATATTTCATGCCGCCGAGGGCCACTGCCAGAATCGCGGCGATGCTCGGGATCAGCGATTGCGCCACCTCCTCAAGCCAGCCTCCCCAGAACCCGCGAAGAAACCCCAGGCCGGTTTGGTCGAGCAGATAGAACAGCCCGCACGCCAGACTCAGGACGGCGATGAAATAGGCCCCGAATTCTCGGCTATAGTCTCGGTGATCATAATCCCTAGCCGTCATGCGCCCCCGCCTTCAACGCCATCCCGCCGGGATCGCCAAAGCCGGACTGGTTGCATGACGGATTGTTGCGATTTCGTCCCCTTGCACCACCCAACGTTCCACTTGTTCCCAAACTTAATAGGACAATATCGCACTGTATACTAACCCAATGTCAACCATTTCGCGCCTGTCGATCCGGCAGGCTCAGGCTTCGACCTTGACAGCCCCGCTGCCGTATGGCTCGTCCCATCGCCAGAGACCGACCGCATGCCAATCTCAGCCGGAGCGCCCGTCCCGTGCCCAAAATTGCCGCCAATCTCGCCCAACTCGGCACCGAGACCGCCTTCGAGGTGCTGGCCCGTGCCGGGCGGCTTGCCAGCCAGGGCAAGGACATCATCAATCTCGGCATCGGCCAGCCTGACTTCAAAACGCCGCCGCACATTGTCGAGGCGGCGATCAAGGCGATGCGCGACGGCCATCATGGCTACACGCCGGCCAACGGCATCCCGGCGCTGCGGGAGGCCATCGCTGCCGACATCGCCAAGTATCGCGGTGTGGAGATCGACCCCGACCTGGTCATGGTCATGCCGGGCGGCAAGCCGACCATGTTCTTCGCGATCCTGATGTTTGGCGAACCGGGCGCGGAGATCGTCTATCCGAACCCCGGCTTTCCGATCTACGAGTCGATGATCCGCTATAGCGGCGCCAAGCCGGTGCCGATGCGCCTCTTGGAAGAAAACGGCTTCGCGTTCAGCGCAGAGCAGGTGCTGGAGCAGATCACGCCCGCCACACGGCTGATGATCCTGAACTCGCCCGCCAACCCCACCGGCGGCGTCGTGCCGAAAGAGGAGTTCGACAAGCTGGTCGCCGGGCTGGAGAAATGGCCGGACGTGGTCATCCTGGCCGACGAAATCTACGCCCGCATTCTCTATGACGGGCGCGAGCATGTGACTCTGCTGAGCTACCCGGAAATCCGCGACCGGGTGATCCTGCTGGACGGCTGGTCCAAGACCTATGCCATGACCGGCTGGCGCCTGGGCTACAGCGTCTGGCCGAAGGATTTGTTCTACTATGCCGAGCGGCTGGCGGTGAACAACCACTCTTGCGTCAACGCCCCCACCCAGTATGCCGGCATCGCCGCGCTGCAAGGGCCGCAGGATGCGGTGGACGAGATGTGCCGGGCGTTCGACCGGCGCCGCCGCGTCATCGTGCGCGCACTGAACCAAATTCCCGGCTTCCGCTGCGTGGAGCCGGGCGGCGCCTTCTACGCCTTTCCGAACATCGAGGGCACCGGGCTGAGCGCCAAGGAGTTGCAGAACAAGATGCTGGACGAGGCGGGCGTGGCCACCGTTGCCGGCACCAGCTTCGGCGCCATGGGCGAGGGCTTTATCCGCTTCAGCTACGCCGCCAGCGTCGAGGATATCGAGCGGGCCTGCGAGCGGGTGCAGCGGATGCTGTCCTGACTATCGCCTATTATTTGGGCGGTAATTGCATAAATTTCCATCAATTGCCGCCCCGGTGATCTCTTAAGGCGCAATTGCCTTCAGGGGAGGCAAGAGAATCTTGCGGTCCGGGGGGTGGCACGCTAATTGCAAAAGCGCCGCGTACGACGGCACCCACTGCACGCTTTCAAGGCTGGCGCCCCATGAAAAAGATCGAGGCCATCATCAAGCCCTTCAAGCTGGACGACGTGAAGGACGCCCTGCACGAAGTCGGCGTCAAGGGGCTGACGGTTCTGGAGGCCAAGGGCTTCGGCCGGCAAAAGGGTCATACGGAACTCTATCGCGGCGCCGAATACGTCGTCGACTTTCTGCCCAAGGTGAAGATCGAGGTGGTGGTCGACGATGCCATGGCGCCCCGCGCGATCGAGGCGATCCAGCAGGCCGCGCACACCGGCCGCATCGGCGACGGCAAGATTTTCATCTCCACCGTCGACGAGGCCATCCGCATTCGCACCGGCGAGACCGGCGGCGAAGCCGTCTAACCCGTTATCAACCGCTACCATCCCTCCCGAAGGAGAGCTCGCTCCATGACGCTGAACTGTAAAACGCCGGAAGACGTTCTGAAGGCGATCGCCGACAACGATATCAAGCACGTCGACCTGCGCTTCACCGACCCGCGCGGCAAGTGGCAGCACCTCACCCAGTGGCACACCACCATCGACGAGGATTGCTTCGAAGACGGCTTCATGTTCGACGGCTCCTCCATCGCCGGCTGGAAGGCGATCAACGAGTCCGACATGAGCCTCCAGCTCGACGTCGAGACCGCGCACATCGACCCGTTCGCGGCCGAGCCGACCATGGTCATCACCTGCGACGTCCACGACCCGATCAGCGGCCAGCGCTATGACCGCTGCCCGCGCTCGACCGCCAAGAACGCCCAGGAATACCTGCGGTCCACCGGCGTCGGCGACACCGCCTTTTTCGGCCCGGAAGCCGAGTTCTTCGTGTTCGACGACGCCCGCTTCGCGGTCGATATGGAGCACACCTTCTTCAAGCTCGACTCGAACGAAGGCCCGTACAACAGCGGCGCCGAATTCGCCGACGGCAACCCGGGCCACCGTCCCGTCGTCAAGGGCGGCTATTTCCCGGTTCCGCCGGTCGACAGCGCCCAGGACATGCGCTCCGAAATGGTCAGCGTCATGGCGCAGATTGGCCTGGATGTCGAAAAGCATCACCACGAGGTGGCGCCGTCGCAGCATGAGCTGGGCCTGAAGTTCGACACTCTGGTGAAGTCGGCCGATGCCCTGCAGGCCTACAAGTATGTCGTGCACATGGTGGCGCACGGCTATGGCAAGACCGCGACCTTCATGCCGAAGCCGATCATGGGCGATAACGGCAGCGGCATGCATGTGCACCAGTCGATCTGGAAAGAGGGCCAGCCGACCTTTGCCGGCAATCTCTATGCCGACCTGTCGGAGGCGGCGCTGCACTATATCGGCGGCATCATCAAGCACGCCAAGGCGCTGAACGCCTTCACCAACTCCACCACCAACAGCTACAAGCGCCTGATCCCGGGCTTTGAGGCGCCGGTGCTGCTGGCCTATTCCGCCCGCAACCGCTCGGCCTCGTGCCGCATCCCCTACGTGGCGAGCCCGAAGGGCAAGCGCGTCGAGGTGCGCTTCCCGGACCCGGCCGGCAATCCGTATCTGGGTTTCGCCGCCATGCTGATGGCCGGCCTCGACGGCATCAAGAACAAGATCCATCCGGGCGAGGCGATGGACAAGAACCTCTACGACCTGCCGCCGGAAGAACTGGCCGACATCCCGACCGTCTGTGCCTCGCTGCGCGAAGCTCTGGCGGCGCTCGATGCCGACCGCAGCTTCCTGACCGCGGGCGACGTGTTCACCGACGACCAGATCAGCGCCTATATCGAGCTGAAAATGGAAGAGGTGTACAAGTTCGAGCACACCCCGCATCCGGTCGAATTCGCCATGTATTATAGCAGCTAAGCGTTGCTGCGAGACAAGGCCGCGGCCTGATTGCCAGCCCCGCCACCCGGACCCGGGCGGCGGGGTTTTTCCTGGCGGAAGCCTTGCCGGCTCACGCGTTCTTGATCGTCAGCCCCGCATCCACCGGCAGGGCCACGCCGTTGATATAGCTCGCCGCCGGCAGCACCAGGCTGAGGGTTGCGTGGGCCACTTCCTCCGGGTCGGCATAACGGGCGTTGGGGATGCGGCGCCGGGCGAACTTCTGTTTGGCCTCTTCCGGATGTTTCGCGGTCATGCCGGTGCGGATGGCGCCGGGGCAGATGCAGTTGACCGTGATCCCCTCCCGGCCCAGCTCTACCGCCAGCGAGCGGGTCAGGCCGATCACCGCATGTTTGGTCGCGGTGTAGGGGCTGATGCCCGGCGTCGCGCCCAATCCCTCGGTCGAGGCGATGTTGACCACGCGGCCGCCGCTCTCGCACTGGCGCAGCCAGGGCAGGGCGGCGCGGATGGTACGGGGATGGGCGGCGATGTTCACCGCCACGGCCTGTTGCCAGCGCGCCTCGTATTCGGCGTGATCGATCGGGCAGTGGACAGAGATGCCGGCGTTGTTGACCAGAATGTCGAGGCCGCCGAACCGCTCGGCCACCGCTGCCACCACCTGGTCCACCGCTGCCTTGTCCGCCACATCCAGCGTCCACGCCTCGGCCGATCCGCCGGCCTCGCGGATCGCCGCAGCGGTCGCCGCCGCGGTCTCGCCATCGATGTCGCAGCAGCCGACATGCGCCCCCTCGTCCGCGAACAGATAGGCCGTCGCCCGCCCCATGCCCGAGCCGGCACCGGTGACCAGCGCCACCTTGCCGGCGATGGAGCGGGAGAGTTTGGAAAGCCGTGCCATAACGCCGACTCCTCAGGCAATCGCCGCGCCGTCGACCGGCAAGGCCGTGCCGCTGACATAGCGGGCCTCGTCCGAGACCAGGAACAGCGCGGCATTCGCCACATCCTCCGGGCTGGCCGTGCGTCCCATCGGCAGCGAGGCGGCCAGGTTGGCGAGGATCGCCTCCTTGTCCTGGCCCTGGGTCGATTGCTGGTCCGGCCGTGCGACGAACACCCGGCCCATGGGCGTGTCGGTCACGCCGGGGCAGATGGCGTTGACGCGGATCTGCTCGCGCGCATAGCGCACCGCCAGCGAGCGCACCATGCCGACCACGCCGAACTTGGCGGCGGCATAGACCGGGCTGAACGGCGAGCCCCTCAGGCCGCTGACGGATGCCGTGAACAGCAGCGCGCCGCCGCCGCGCGCCCGCAACTCCGGCAGGGCTGCCTCGGTCGTTACCAGCACCGTGCGGAGGTTCAGGTCCATGGCCAGTTCGTAGTCCGCCATGTCGATACCCTCGACCGAGGCGGGGCCGGGATGGCCGACATGGTTCCAGACGAAATCGAGCCCGCCAAACTGCGCCGCACTCTCCTTTACGATCCGCCGCGCATTGGCGTCGTCGCGCAGGTCGCAGGCAATGCCAAATGCCTGGCCGCCCGCGGCTTCGATCTCCGCCACGACCTCGCTGACCGCGCCCTGGTCGATATCGACGACGCCGACGGCGGCCCCCTCTTTGGCAAACCGCACCGCCCCCGCCCGGCCCATGCCGGAGCCGGCGGCGGTGACGAGGCCGATTTTGTTGGTAAGACGCATGGCTGTGGTTTCCTTCCCATCGATGGTATGGCATTGGGCGCAAGCTTAGCCGCAGACTTCCGATAACGCCAAGCGTCCGCACGCCGACAGGAGACCCGCAGCCCATGCCGGAGCCCTGGCCCCTCTGGGTCTTGCTGACCGCCTTCGGCCTGGCGGCGCTGGCGATTCTGGCCGGCGGCGTGCGTATGACCGGGTTGGCGGACCGGCTCGCAGACCGCACCGGCCTTGGCGAGGCCATCACCGGTGCCGTGCTGCTGGGCGCCGCCACGTCGCTCAGCGGCACCATCGTGTCGATCACCGCCGCGGCCGACGGGCATGCCTCGCTCGCCTATGCCAACAGCATTGGCGGCATTGCGGCCCAGACCATGTTCCTGGCGATTGCCGACCTGACCTATCGCAAGGCCAATCTGGAACATGCCGCCGCCGAGCTGGCGAGCATCTTTCAGACCGTGGTGCTGATCGTCCTGCTCTGCCTGCCGCTGCTGGCCGTCAGCCTGCCGGAGGTGAGCGTGGGTGCGGTCCATCCGGTCTCGCTTGCCATTCCCGCGATTTATATCGCGGGCCTCGTTGCCACGCGGGCGCTGCGCGAGGCGCCGATGTGGCAGCCGGTCTCGACCCCGGAAACCCGACGGGATGTCGCCGAATCGGAGGACGCGGACTCGCGCCGGCGAAGCACAAAGAGCCTGTTGCTGCGGTTCGCCCTGCTGATGGCGATCATGGGCATTGCCGGCTGGGCGATCGCCAAGACCGCCGCCGAACTCGGCACGCGCCTGGGGCTGTCGGAGACGCTGGTGGGTGCGCTGGCGACGGCGGTTGTCACCTCCCTGCCCGAACTGGTCACCACCCTGGCCGCGGTGCGCCGCGGCGCCCTGCAACTGGCGGTGGGCGGCATTATCGGCGGCAACATGTTCGACACCCTGTTCCTGACCGCAGCAGACGTGTCCTACCGGCCGGGCTCGCTCTATCATGCGGTTGCGTTGGCGGATCATTTCTGGACCGTGACCGCCATCCTGATGACCGCTGTCCTGCTGGGCGGGCTGGTGTTGCGCCAACGCTCCGGCCCGGTGCGCATCGGGGTGGAGAGCCTGGTGCTGCTGCTGGTTTATGCCGGCGCGCTCGCGCTGCAGGGGCTGGCTGTCCGGCCTTGACCGGCTCCCGCGGCACCGCTTTGCCAAGACGCGGCACCGCTTTGCAAGACAATGTGCGGATTGGCGCATGGCGGAGGGCCCCCAAGAGTGTAATACTTTTGTCCAACGATTACCGTTCCGGCGCGTGGCAAGTGCGCCGGCGCCTCGCAAGTCCGAAGGAGATTACGCATGGCCGAACATTTCGACGTTCTGATCGTCGGCGCGGGCATTTCCGGCGTCGGTGCCGCCTACTACCTGAACCAGCACAACCCCGGCACAAGCTATGTCGTCCTGGAGGCCGAGCGCAGCTATGGCGGCACCTGGTGGACGCACCGCTATCCAGGCATCCGCTCCGACAGCGACCTGCACACCTTCGGCTACAGTTTCAAGCCGTGGGTCGGTCCGCCGATCGCGACGGCAGAGGAAATCCTCGCCTATATGGGGGAGGTCATCGACGAGAACGGCATTGGCGGCCATATCCGCTACCGCCACAAGATCACGGATGCCGCCTGGTCGTCGGCCGACAGCCTCTGGACGGTCACGGCCCAGAACCTGGAGACCGGCGAGAGCCAGCCGTTCACCTGCAACTTCCTCTACATGTGCCAGGGCTATTACCGCCACAACCAAGGCTATATGCCCGAATGGGACGGCATGGCGGATTTCAAGGGCACGCTGGTCCATTCCGAGGAATGGCCGGAAGAGGGGCTCGACTATAAGGGCAAAAACGTCGTCGTCATCGGCTCCGGCGCCAGTGCGGCCACCATCGTCCCGGCCATGGCCGGCGAGGCCAGGCACGTGACCATGCTGCAGCGGTCGCCGACCTATTTCCGCCCCGGTCGCAACGCCATCGAGATTGCCGAAGAACTGCGCGCCCTGCAAATGGACGAGGAAATCGTCCACGAGGTGACCCGGCGCAAGATCATGTACGAGCAGGCCGTTTTTACGGATCTCTGCCGGGACAAGCCGGAAGCCGCGCGCAGGATGCTGCTCGACAATGTGCGCAACTCCCTGCCGGCCGATTATGACATCGACACCCACTTCACCCCGGCCTACCGTCCCTGGCGCCAGCGCATCGCCTTCGTGCCGGATGGGGACTTGTTCGAGGGCATCAACGCCGGCCAGGCCTCGGTCGTGACGGATGAAATCGACCGCTTCGTCGAAAACGGCATTCTGCTGAAATCCGGCAAGGTGCTGGAGGCCGACATGATTGTCGCGTCGACCGGCTTCAACATGAGCATCATGGGCGATATTGCCTTCTCGCTCGACGGCAAGCCGCTGGACTGGCACGACACGGTCACCTATCGCGGCACCATGTTCACCGGCGTCCCCAACCTGGCCTGGGTGTTCGGCTATTTCCGCGCCTCCTGGACCTTGCGCAGCGAGTTGATCGCCGCCTTTGTCTGCCGCCTGCTGAACCATATGCAGGAAACCGGGGCGAAGAGTGTCGAAGTGGCACTGCGCGACGAAGACAAGGACATGCCGATTCTGGATTGGTGGGATCCGGACGATTTCAACCCGCATTATCTGGAACGCGCCGTGCCCTTCCTGCCGCGCCGCGGCGACAAGACCGAGTGGGCGCACACCCAAAACTACTGGCGCGAGAAGGATGAGTTCCCGACCATCGACCTGGATGGCGAGGAGTTCGTCTACCGCGGTGCGGGGCGGGCGGACATCGCCGCGGAGTAGGCGGTTTTTTCAAACAGCGCCGGCTCCGGTTCTTGCCAACCGGGCCGGCGCTGCCTATTTGGTCTCCCCGGCGTGATGCGCTCCTGAATGTTGCGAAACGTTCAGCTTTGTTCAGGTTTGCCAAGGGCGAACCGACCCTTAATATATTACAGGAGGGCGCCCGTGAGCGCTTCCGTTCCCATCGTCCGCACGGTCGCCGCGTTGCGCGCCCAGGTCCGCGACTGGCACGCAGCGGGCGAGACTGTCGGCCTGATCCCGACCATGGGCGCGCTGCATGCGGGCCATCTGAGCCTCGTGGCGGCGGCGCTGGCCCGCTATGACCGGGCGGTCGCAACCCTGTTCGTGAACCCGAAGCAGTTCAACGACCCCGCCGACTATGCCAAATACCCGCGCACGGAGGACAGCGACGCCGCCAAGCTCGCCGCCGCCGACGCGCACCTGCTCTACTGCCCCAATCCGGAGGAAATGTATCCGGACGGGTTCGCCACCAATATCATCGTTTCCGGCGTCAGCGCCGGCCTTTGCGGCGGCACCCGGCCCGGCCATTTCGACGGCGTGGCGACGGTCTGCACCAAGCTGTTCCTGCAATCCGGCGCCGACGGTGCGTTCTTCGGCGAGAAGGACTACCAGCAACTGAAGGTCGTGCAGCGCTTCGTTGCCGACCTCGACATCCCGATTGTCATCCACCCGTGCGAAACCGTGCGCGACCGGGACGGCCTGGCGCTCTCGTCCCGCAACCAGCACCTCTCTGCCGAGGAACGGGCCATCGCGCCCGCCATGAACCGCGCCATGCGGGATGCCGCCGCCCGCATCCGCGCCGGGGCGGATGCGGCCACGGCACTTGCCGGGGCCAGCGAGACAATCCTCGCCGCCGGCTATAACCGCATCGACTACCTGGAAGCCCGGCGGGAGGCAGACCTCTCCCGGGATTTCGCGCCCGGCGAACCCGCCCGCATTTTCGCCGCCGCCTTCTTGGGCGAAACCCGCCTGATCGACAACATCCCGATTGGCTAGTGGTTCGATGCCGGCCGACGATCGGCAGGCCGCGCGGCGTTAGCAGCGGGGCGCCGGCAAAGTCCTCCGCCGGCTACTCGGCCGGTTGGGAGGCACCCCGCCCGTCGCCACTGGCCGACAGGGCCGCCGCCTGGGCGGTGCGCTTGCGCTCCAGCGGGCCCACCACCACCGCCATCAGCGGCGGCACCACCAACAGCGTCAACACGGCGGAAAGGCTGAGCCCCCCCAGCACCACACTGCCGAGACCACGATAGAGTTCCGAGCCGGCGCCGGGGAAAACCACCAGCGGCGCCATGCCGAACACGCTGGTCAGCGTCGACATGAAAATGGGCCGGATGCGGTTGCTGGTGGCCTCGATAATGCCGGCGGTGATGCCCATGCCCTCCTGCCGGATGTGATAGAGCGATTGGTGCACCAGCAGGATGGCGTTGTTGACGACAATGCCGATCAGGATGATGAAGCCCAACAGCGTCAGCATGTCGAGGTTTTGCAAGGTGAAGATGTTCAGGATTGCCAGCCCCGCCACCGCACCCGCCGCCGCGACCGGAACCGAAACCAGGATCACCAGCGGGTAGATGAAGCTCTCGAACAGCACCGCCATGACCAGAAACACGATGACCACGGCCAGGATCAGGTCCACCGACATGTGATCCCAGGTCTTGGCCAACTCGCTGGCGGAGCCTTCCAGGCTGAATTTGGTGCCGGGCGGCACGCCTTCCGCCTGCAACGCCGCCACCACCTGGGTGCGGATCAGGTCCATGGCTTCTTCCAGCGGCAGGTCGGCACGGGGGCTGATCTGCAGCGTGATGGTGCGCAGGCGCTCGTTGTGGCGGATCTGGGTCGGGCCGGACGTGACCTCGATATGGGCCAGTTCGCTGGCCGGCAGGATCATGCCGTCACCGGTGACGACGGGCAGGTAGTTGATGCCCTGGGTGCGCAGGATTTCCTTTTCCGGCCCGCGCAGCACCAGGTCGATGCGCTTGCCGCCGACCGTGACCTCCGCGACGCGCAGGCCGTCGTTGAACACGTCCACGGTCTGGCCCAACTCCACGGCGGACACGCCGGCATCGGCCAGGCGCGCCCGGTTCGGGGTCAGCCGTACCTCCGGCGCGCCCAGGGTCAGGTCGGGCAGGGGGCGCATCTGGTGGCCTTCGGCCCGCGGCAATACGGCCTCCACATAGCCGGCGGCACGCTGGGCGACGCCGACGATTTCCTCCAGGTCCGGGCCGGAAATGTTCAGGTCGATGGCCCGCGAACCGCCGATGCCGCGGCCGAACAGCGAGGCGTTGCGGAAAAAGCCGATCGTGCCGGGCTCCTCGTACACCGGCGCGCTCATGCCGGGTATCAGCTCCTTGACCCGCGTCGGATCGGCGGAGCGGGCTATGACCAGGGTGCGCGACGGCAGGGCCAGGAAATAGAAGTCCTCGATTTTGGGCGAGCCGTCGGCAGCATCGCCCGGCCCGGTCTCGCTCACCCACAGCGGCATGGTGCTGTCTTCGACGCGGCTCGCGATCTCCGTCATGGTTTCCAGGTTATAGCCCGGGGGCGGAATCATGAAGCCGATGATCAGGTTGCGGTTGCCGTCCGGCAGATAGTCCAGCTTTGGCAGCAACAGCCAAGTGGCGCCGGTGGCAACCGCGACGATGACGATGACCGAGCCGATGGCGATGGCCTTGCGCCGCAACACCAGGCGAACATAGCCGACCACCGCACCGGCAAACGCGCGGGCGAAATCGTCCACCACCGGAATCCGGATCGGCTTCTGGCCCACCGGCCGGGTCAGCAGGCTTTGCGCCAGCGCCGGGATCATGGTGATCGCCACCAAGAGCGACAGGCACACCGAGACCGAGATGGCGACGGCGATGTCGCGGAACAGCTGACCCACTTCCAGGTCCATGACCAGCAGCGGGATGAACACCATGACCGTGGTCAGGGCCGAGACCAGGATCGCGCTCCAAACCTGGTTCGCGCCCTCATAGGCGGCGTCGCGCGGGCTGCGGCCCGATTCGCGCAGGCGGTAGATATTCTCCAGCACGACAATGGCCGCATCCACCACCATGCCGACGGCAAAGGCAATGCCGGCCAGCGAGATGACATTGATCGACCGGCCCAGCGCGGCCATGGCGACGAACGAGCCGATAACGGATACCGGGATGGCGATGGAGACGATCAGCGTCGGCCGCCAGGAGCGCAGGAACAGCAGCAGCAGGCCGGCGGCCAGGATGCCGCCGACCACGATGTTCTGCTGCACCAGGTCGATGGCGGAATCGATATAGACGGTCTCATCATAGGTCTGAATGATTTGCAGCTTCACCCCGGGCAGGAAATCCCGGTTCAGCTCGGCCACCGCCGCGCGGATGCCATCCATGGTCTCGATCACATTGGCGCCGGTCTCGCGGTAGACCGGCACGGCAATGGCCGATTCGCCCAGCCGGCGGATGGTGGCGCGCGGCGTGTCATAGCCGAAGCCGATCTCGGCCACGTCCGCCACCGTCACCCGTGCCACCCGCCCCGTTGCCGGGTCGGTGAGCGAGCGCAGCACCACCGCGCCCACCACCGCCGGACTGGTCAACTCGCCCTGGGTGCGCACCACATAAGTGCGTTTGCCCTCGTCCACATCGCCGGCGGTAAGCGAGGCGTTGGCGGCGCGCAGGCGGCCGACGATTTCGCCGATGGTCAGGCCGTAATGGGCCATGCGCTCCGGCTGAACGGTGATCTGCAACTGGCGCTCGGCCCCGCCGTAAATCCGGCTGCTGGCGACGCCGGGCACGCGCTCCAGCCGCTCCGCCACCACATCCTCGACAAAGTCGTAGAAGATGTGGATCGGCGCCTCGTTGCCCGCCTGGCGGGTGACGATGAACCAGCCAATGGCGTTGTCCTCCGAGGAGGAGGTTTTCATCGACGGCTCGCGCGCTTCGTCCGGATAGCCGCTGACCTGGTCCAGCCGGTTGGAGACCAGCAGCAGGGCTTGGTCCATGTTCTGGCCGACGCGGAAGTTGAGCGTGATGGCGCCGCGGCCGGTTTCGGAGGTGCTTTCGATGCTCTCCAGCCCCTGAAGGCCGCGCAGCGCATCTTCCTGGCGGTTGACGATTTCGCGCTCGACCTCGGCAGGCGCGGCGCCGGGCCAGTCGGTTTCCACCTCGATCACCGGCTTGCGCACGTCGGGGATGAGCTGGATCGGGATGGTCTGCAGCGCGATGGCGCCGAACATGACCACCAGGATCACGCCGGCAATGACCGCAATCGGCCGGTCGATGGCCTGCCGGATCAGGTTCATGAGCCCGTCCCTTTCGGTTTGCCGGCGCCGGCGGGCGCGGCGGTGCGGACCGGCTGGCCGGGGCGCAGCCGCTCGTTGCCGCGGACCACGGCGAGCATGCCGGCCTCCAGCCCGTCGAGCACGACGAAGCGGCTGGCGGTGGACTCTCCCAACCGCACGCGCTTGCGCACGGCCTTTTCGTCCTCCACCACATAGACGAAATAGCCGGCCTGCTCGATCACGGCATCCTTGTGCACGGTCAGGACATCGCGGGCTACGCCGACCGGCACGCGCACGGTGGCGGCTGCGCCGGCGGCAGCGTTGACGGCGCTGGGGTCGAAGGTGGGCGTGAAGCGCACGGCGCGGGTGCGCGACATGGTGTTTTCCTCGGGCACGACGGCGCGCACCCGGGCCTGCTCCGGCGGGCGGCCGTCCAGTTCCACGGCGACGGCCAGCCCCGTCTCCAGCCCGGCAATGCGGGTGGCGGGCACGTCGGCCTCGATCTCCAGCGAGCTGTCATCGATCAGGTCGATCACCGGGGCGCCGTCGGCCACATAGGCGCCGGTCTGGATATAGCGGCGGCTGACCACGCCAGCGAACGGTGCCCGGATATGCGCCCGTTCCAGATCCAGCTCGGCCACGGTCATTTCGGCCTTGGCGGTCTCCAGCACCGCGGTGAACTCGGCGATTTGCAGGCGGGCCTGCAGGGCGGCGTTGGCCAGATCGTCCAGCCGGGACAGGTTGAAGGCCGCCGATTTGCGCAGGCGCTGCATGCGCGTGTATTCCTGGTTGGCCTGTTGCAGCCGCGCCTCGGCGCCCTCCAACTGGGCCTGGCGATAGCCGACCGTGGCGCGCCGGCGATCCACCTCCGCTGCCAGCCGGTCGGTGTCCAGCACAGCCAGCACGTCTCCCCTGGCCACCCGGTCGCCGACCGCGACGCGCATCTCCGTGACCGCACCGCGGCTTTGCGCCGCAATCGGGCCGGCCTTGCGGGCGACGAAGCGGCCCTGGATCGGCTGGGTCTGGCGCAACGGCTCCAGCACCACCGGATCGACGGCCACCAGCGCGGCGCGCTGGGCCAATGCCGCCGGTGGCGCCAGCCACAGCACCGCCAGCGCCACAACCAAAGCACAGCCGCAAAGCCGGGCGTTAAGAGACAAAGATCGGAACAAGGTCAAAGGCCTCTCAAGCGAAATCGGCACTCGCGGGCGTCGCGGCGGCTTGGCGGCGGACGCTGGCGTTATCATGTGCCTCCTTATACGTTGTTCTACGACCGAACGCGAAGGTGCAGATGACAACCACTTTGTTCACGTCTGCGGCATGTGCGCAGCACCAACCCATGGATGGCCACCCCGAACGCCCTGCCAGGCTGGAAGCCGTCTGGCAGGCGCTGAACGATCCGGCCTTCGACGGCCTCGACCGCCGCAGTCCCCGTGCTGCGCGCGACCAGGATTTTAGCCTGGTGCATCCCGAACGCTATGTGGAGGCGATTATCGCCAACGCGCCCAGCGAAGGCGTGGCGATGCTGGATGGCGACACCGCCATGTCCCCCGGCTCGCTGGAGGCAGCGCGGCGGGCCACCGGCGCCATGCTGGACGCGGTCGATCTGGTGCTGGGCGCGCCTGGCCGCAATGCCTTCTGCGCCGTGCGCCCGCCCGGCCACCATGCCGAGCCGGACCGGCCCATGGGCTTTTGCCTGTTCAACAGCGTTGCCATCGCCGCCCGCTATGCCCAGCAGCAGCACGGGCTGGCGCGCGTTGCCGTGGTCGATTTCGACGTCCATCATGGCAACGGCACCCAGGCGGCGTTCTGGGACGAGCCGAGCCTGTTCTACGCCTCCACCCACCAGATGCCGCTTTATCCCGGCACCGGCAGTGCGTCGGAGCGGGGGGCGGATGGCCAGAATATCTGCAACGTGCCGCTGCGCCCCGGCGCCGGCTCCGCCGCCTTCCGCGAGGCCATCGGCCAGGGCGTGCTGCCGGCGCTGCGGGCGTTCCGGCCGGAGCTGATCCTGGTCTCTGCCGGTTTTGACGCCCACGCCCGCGACCCGCTCGCCAACCTGGCACTCCAGACCGCGGATTTTGCCTGGGTTACGCGGGAACTGCTGGCCGCGGCGGACGAATGCTGCCAGGGGCGTCTGGCCTCCGTGCTTGAAGGCGGCTATGACTTGGCCGCGCTCGCCGACAGCGCTGCCGCCCATGTTGCCGAATTGATGAGGCCCGCCGGATGACCGATCCCGCCGCCAAGCCCGCCGCCAAGCCCGCCGCCAAGCCCGCCATTGCCACGCTCTCGTTCGAGGACGCGCTGGCCGAGCTCGAAGCCATTGTCAGCCGGCTGGAGCAGGGCAAGGCCAGCCTGGACGATGCCATTGGGGCCTATGAACGGGGCGCGGCGCTGAAGGCGCATTGCGAGGCGAAGCTGCGCGAGGCGCGGGAGAAGGTGGAGAAAATCACCCTTGACGCGGGCGGCCAGCCCACCGGCACGCAACCGTTCGACCGTTAAGGACACGCCCCGACCATGGCCGGATTCAGCGAGGACCTCGCCGCCATCGCCGCTGCCGTCGATCCGCTGATGGCAGACCTGCTGCCGGACGGCAACGGGCCGGAGGCGCGGCTGTTCGAGGCGATGCGCTATGGCGCGCTCGGGCCCGGCAAGCGCCTGCGGCCCTTTTTGGCAATCTCCAGCGCCCGGCTGTTCGGGGTGCCGGATGCGCGTTCGCTCAGGGTCGCGGCGGCGGTGGAATTGCTGCATTGCTATTCGCTGATCCACGACGACCTGCCGGCCATGGACGACGACGATCTGCGCCGCGGCCGGCCCACCGTACACAAGGCCTTTGACGAGGCCACCGCCATTTTGGCCGGCGACGCGCTGCTGCCGCTTGCCTTCGAGATTCTGACCGACGCCGCCACCCATCCGGACGCCGAGATCCGCTGCGCCCTGGCGAGCGGCCTGGCCCAGGCGGTGGGTGCGCGCGGCATGGTCGGCGGCCAGATGCTCGACCTGCAACCGCCGGCGGAGCCGACCTTCGGCGACGTGGTGCGGATGGAACGGCTGAAAACCGGCGCGCTCTTCGCCTTTGCCTGCGAATCCGGCGCCATGCTGGGCGAGGCCGACACTGCCGCCAGGGCCGCACTCTATGCCTATGCCATGGATATGGGCCTGGCCTTCCAGATCGTCGACGACCTGCTGGACCATGAGGGCGACGAGGCCGCGGTCGGCAAGCGGCTCGGCAAGGACAGCGACGCCGGCAAGGTCACGGCCATCGCCGCGCTCGGGCCCGACGCCGCACGGGCGCAAGCGGACTTGCTCATAGAGCAGGCGCTGGCGCATATTGCGCGCTTCGATGGAAACGCTAAGCCGTTGCGCGACGCGGCGGTTTTCGTGGTCGAGCGGCGTGCCTAGATACAGGGCAGGTGCCGCTCCGCCCCGAACGGGCGCCGGCAGGCCACAAAGCTGAGGAGACCCTGGTGTCGATCCCCAACAGCAAAACCCCGTTGCTCGACCGCGTGACCTGGCCCGCAGATCTGCGGAAGCTCCCGGAAGGGGAGCTGCGCCAACTGGCCGACGAATTGCGGGCCGACACCATCGACAGCGTCTCCGTCACCGGCGGCCATCTGGGCGCGAGCCTGGGCGTGGTCGAACTGACCGTGGCGTTGCACTATGTGTTCGAGACGCCGGACGACCGGCTGATCTGGGATGTCGGCCACCAGTGCTACCCCCACAAGATTCTGACCGGGCGGCGCCCGCGCATGCACACGCTGCGCCAGGGCGGCGGCCTTTCCGGCTTCACCAAACGCAGCGAGAGCGAGTTCGACCCGTTCGGCGCGGCGCACTCCTCCACCTCTATTTCGGCCGGCCTGGGCATGGCGGTGGGCAGCCAGTTGCAGGGGCGTCCGCGGCAGGTGATCAGCGTGATCGGCGACGGCGCCATGTCCGCCGGCATGGCCTATGAGGCGATGAACAATGCCGGCAGCATGGATGCGCCGCTGCTGGTCATCCTGAACGACAACGACATGTCGATCGCGCCGCCGGTGGGCGCGATGAGCGCCTATCTCTCGCGCCTGATTTCGTCGCGCCCCTATGCCTCGCTGCGCCATCTGGCCCGCGACATTGCCCGCATCTTTCCCGGCGCGTTCGAGAAGGCCGCGCGGCGGGCCGAGAGCATGGCCCGCGGCATCGCCACCGGCGGCACGCTGTTCGAGCAGTTGGGTTTCTACTATGTCGGGCCCATCGACGGCCACAATCTCGGCCATCTGCTGCCGGTGCTGCGCAATGTGCGCGACAGCGCCGACCACGGCCCGGTACTGATCCACGTGGTGACGCAAAAGGGCAAAGGCTATGGCCCGGCGGAGGCGGCGGCGGACAAGTATCACGGCGTTTCCAAGTTCAACGTCATCACCGGCGAGCAGGCCAAGGGCTCGGCCAAGGCGCCCAGCTATACCAAGGTGTTTGCCGAAAGCCTGATCCGGGAGGCGGAGCGGGACGAGACCATTGTCGGCATCACCGCCGCCATGCCGGGCGGCACGGGCATGGATGCGTTCGGCAAGGCGTTCCCCGAGCGCACGTTCGATGTCGGCATTGCCGAACAGCACGCCGTCACTTTTGCCGCTGGCCTGGCGACAGAGGGGTTGAAGCCGTTCTGCGCCATCTATTCCACCTTCCTGCAACGGGCCTATGACCAGGTGGTGCACGACGTGGCGATTCAGGGCCTGCCGGTGCGATTCGCGCTGGACCGGGCCGGCTATGTCGGCGCCGACGGCTCCACCCATTGCGGCGCGTTCGATATTGCCTATCTGGGGTCGTTGCCCGGCATGGTGCTGATGGCACCCTCGGACGAGGCGGAGTTGCGCCATATGGTGGCCACGGCGCTGGCGATCGAGGACGGGCCGTCAGCCATCCGCTTCCCCCGCGGCGAGGGGGTCGGCGTTGCCCTGCCGGAGCGGGGCGAGGCGCTGCCCATCGGCAAGGGCCGGGTGTTGCGCGAAGGCACGGCCGTGGCGCTGCTGGGTCTCGGTTCGCGCGTGGCGGATTGCCTGACGGCGGCAGACCGGCTGGCAGCCCTGGGCCTGTCGGCCACCGTGGCCGACGCGCGCTTCGTTAAGCCGTTGGACACGGGGCTCCTGCGTCAACTTGCGTGTGAGCACCCGCTGCTGGTGACGGTGGAGGAAGCTGCACCCCAGGGATTCGGTGCCATCGTGCTGGAATACCTGGCGCGCGAGGGCCTGCTCGACCACGGCCTGAAAGTGCGTCCGATGACCATGCCCGATGCCTTCCTGGAGCAGGACAAGCCGGAAGCGCAGGTGCATCTGGCCGGCCTCGACGCCGATGCCATCGTCGCCACCGTGCTGGCCGCGCTGGACCGCGACAGCCGCGAGGCGCGGGCCTGACGGCTCTTCCGGATGTTCCCGCCCCAGAAAAACACCCCGAAAAGCAAAGCTTTTCGGGGCGAAGTCAGGAGAGAGCGTGAACCGCGTCGGAGATACCAACAATGCATCTCCAAACGGTTAATACCTGACGCTCAGGAGGGGCAGGAGCGATAAGCAACGCTCAGAGCGCCAAGTACTATTAACATCTTTGCACAATTGGCGGCAGAATCAACCCTAAAATTTGAGATTTCTCAACAACCGTGAGGCATCGCACTCCGATCCGTGAGGCATCGCGCTTCGATCACGCGTGGGGCACCGCGCTTCGATCACGCGTGGGGCACCGCGCTTCGATCACGCGTGGGGCACCGCGCTTCGATCACGCGTGGGGCACCGCGCTTCGATCGCGGCCGAATCTTGGGCTAACGCTGTGTCAGCGCCGCCCGTGTCAGCGCTGCCCGTGTCAGCGCCAGAAACGCGGGCCGGTGGTGGGTGCGCCAGGCCCAGTCATAACGCCAGGGCCGGTCCGAGAGGCGGATGGCGGCGGTCGGGATGTAAAACATCGCCTCGCCGGTTGAGCCGTCGGCAAACCGCACTGCCAGCACGCGGCGCTCATACTCCGCCCCCTCGAACGCGTCGCCGCGGGCGAGGGCCTTGGCGCCCAGCCCTTCCAGCACCCGCACGTCGGTCTCCGCGCCGGCGCACGCGCGGATGCCGGGGTAGGGTTCGCCGGCGACATAGACCCGTTCCCAGCCCTCCAGTACCGCCGCGCGCGGCCGGCAACGGCCCAGCACCAGCCGGCGCACCTCCGCATCCAGCAGGGTGCCATAGACGCCGAGGGGCAGAGGCATGGCGTTAGCGGGCTTCCAGCAGCTTCAGCATGCCTTCCTCGACCGCGTCGTAGATCCGGCGGATCGCTTCGCCCTCCACATCGTGATATTCGATGGTGAGGTCGTAGCCTAGCGTCTCTGCGTGCGCGGCGAGGCGCGCGTCCAAGTCCTTGGCAGTCGTGGTGCCGTAATATTCCGGCGGACGCCTGCCGAGCCAGCGAAGATTGGCGCCCTGGATCAGGAGAATGCGCTTCATCGGCTCCAAAGGTCCTTCGGATCGGGCGCCGGCGTATTGTCGAACTGCCCCAGCGCTGTGACGAGCGCGTAGAGGCCGGGCTCGTTCCGCTCGACGCCGTGTTGGGCCAAGGTTGCCGGGTCGAGCCGGGCCTGCACTGCCTTGGCGGTCTCGACGTCGGCGCATTCGATCAGCAGGCCCCAGCAGGGCGGGTTGTCCGGCTGGGCACGCATCTTGGTCTCGTTGGAGCCTGCGCCGGCGTCGTCAGCAGCGTCCAGCGGCGCGGCGAGCACCGCGCCGAGCACATCCGTGTTGTCGGCCAGCAGCGCCGGCAGTGCCGCGCCCGCAAGCCAGGCGGTCAGGGCCTGTTCGGCCCCGGCGGCGGGGGTGAGGCGCCAGCTTGCGCATGCCCCGCCAAGCCCCTGGCCCAGCTTGGCCATCACCCGCCCGGCGACGCGGGTCACGTCGCGGAAACCGGGCATGACGGTCTGGGTCCAGCGGGTGGGGTTGTTCTGGCGCCGGGCATAGGAATCGCTGGTGAAGACGGCGGGCGACTCCAACTCGTACCAGGCCAGATAGGCGGGCGAGCCTTCGACGGCCTTGTAGCGCCGGCCATTGCGGAAGCCCGGCACGTTGGCGCGTTCGGACAGGTGCTGGCGGTTGTACCAGCCATTGAACAGGGCGTCCCGTTCCTGCGTCACGCCGGTCCAAACGATGAGAATCCCGTTTTCACTCATGCGCTTGGAGTCCCTGCATCCAGGAGCGCAGCGCTTGGCCGATCTCGGTCGGTGAGTCTTCCTGGATGAAATGGCTGCCCCTGACCGTTACCTCGGTCTGGTTCGGCCAGGTGCGGCAGAACTCGCGCTGCGGGCCGGTCAGGATGGCGCCTGGCTCGGCGTTGATGAACAGCTTCGGCACGGGGCTTTGGGCGAGCCAGTCGGCATAGTCCTGTGCGATTTGCACGACGTCTGCCGGCTCGCCTTCGATGGGAATCTGGCGCGGCCAGGTAAGAGTGGGCCGGCGGCCCTCGCCCGGCTCGGCAAACGGCTGGCGGTAGACGGCCATCTCCTCCTCCGACATTTTGCGCAGGATCGAGCCGGGCAGGACGCGCTCCACGAACACGTTCTTGTCCAGCACCATCGCCTCGCCGCTTTCGGAGCGGAAGCCCTGGAACACGGGCCGGGCCGCATCCGGCCATTCGGCCCAGGTCACCGGGCGGACGATGGCCTCCATGTAGCAAATGCCTTTCACCGCCTTCCGATGCCGGTTCGCCCAATCGAATCCCAGCGCCGAGCCCCAGTCGTGGATGACCAGCGTCACGTGCTCCGTGACGCCCAGTTGTTCCAGCAGCGCGTCCAGATAATGGCGATGTTCGACGAAGCGGTAGGAGCCCGGGCCGACTCGATCCAGCTTCTCGGAGTCGCCCATGCCGATCAGATCCGGCGCGATTGCCCGGCCGAGGTCGGCCACATGCGGGATGACATTGCGCCAGAGATAGCTGCTAGCCGGGTTGCCGTGCAGAAATACGATGGGCTTGCCGGCGCCGGCCTCGTAATAGGCCATTCGCTTGCCGTGCACGGTGGCGAATTGCTTTGGCAGCGGAGCGGTGGAGAGGTCGGCCATGGGTGCGGCTCCTGGACGAGGGACGATGACGGGCGGCGAAGAAAACGACGGCCAATCCTTCCCGCTACCGCACCATCGCCGGCGCACCGAGGCGCTCGCGCGGGGGGCCGAGGACACGCTCGAACGCGACCGCCATGGCGAGGGCCCGCTCGTCCGCCATGTTTGGCGTCAGCACTTGCAGGCCGACCGGCATGCCGGCGGCGTCGAGGCCGACCGGCAGGGTCACGCCCGAAAGCCCCAGGATGTTGCCGACGCTGGTGTTGCGCAGCGATCGCAGGTTGTGGCTCGCATAGCTCTCCACCGATTGCAGATCGGCGAGCTTCGGCGGGGTGATCGGGATCGTCGGGCCGACAACGGCGTCCACCTGCTCGAACACCGGCTTGGCGGCCTCTGCCATTTCGCCGATGCGGGTGACGCGGCGGATGTATTCGTTCGCCGGCACCGACTCGATGGCCGCAAAGCGCGAGCGGACGATGGGATCGACCGCGGCCTTCCACTTCGCCATTTCCGGCCGGCTGATGAAGGCCGCGAACTCGATGCCGGCAATGCCGCCCTGGCGGAACAGTTCGTGCAGTTCGACAAGATTCGGCACGTCCACCTTGACGATACGTGCGCCGGCAGCGGCGAGCGCGTCCAGCGCCTGCTGCACCGCCTCGGCGACGCCGGGGGAGTTGCCTTCGAACATCCAGTCGGAAATGCCCAGGGTGAAGCGGCGGGCCTCTGTCTGGCGGCATTCCGTCAGGAAGGCCGTCGGGTCGGCCACGTGCGGATCGAGCGCGGCAAACGCCAACGCCGCGTCCTCGGCGGAGCGGGTGAGGATGCCGGCGGTATCCAGCGTCGGCGACAGCGGCGCGATGCCGTCGAGCGACCAGCGGCCATAGCTGGTCTTGACGCCGACCGTACCGGTCCAGCTGGCGGGGATGCGGACGCTGCCGGCGGTATCCGAGCCCAGCGCCACCACCGCCGAGCCCTGCCAGAGCGACACGCCGGCGCCGGAGGACGAGCCGCCGGGTGCGCGGTGGTTCTGCCCGTCCCACGGGTTGCGGGGCGCGCCGTGGTGCGGGTTCATGCCGATGCCGCCGAAGGCCCACTCCACCGTGTGGGTTTTGCCGGGGATGACGGCCATGTTGCTGCGCACCGCGCGCACCACCGGCCCTTCCGCCGCATACATCGGCAGGGCGTAGGGCGAGCCGGCAAAGGTCTCGTAGCCGGCGACGGCGTAGAGATCCTTGGCCGAGACCGGCAGGCCTTGCAGCACGCCCAACTCATAGCGCGCGGCAAAGGCGGCGTCGGCGGCATCGGCCTGGGCGCGGGTATAGTCCGGGTTCCAGTCGCGATAGGCGGACAGTGACGGCTCCAGACGGGCCTGGGCATCGATGGCGGCTTCCGCCAGATCGCGCGCCTTCAGGCGGCCTTCGCGCAGGCCCCGGGCCAGTTGTTCGATGGACCGGCCGGAGAAATCTTGATCGCTCATCGCTGGGTTCCCGTTTGCGGTGTTGGCACCGGATAACACTATCGCCCCTATGGACAGACCGCATCGGAAGGGCCATCTGTTGGAGTATTCCTACCGGCATCGATAGAGTGTGACAAACATTCTGTCGTGCCCGTTGGGCGCGGCGCAACCTGGGATTGTGCAGTTGCAAAGATGACGAAGCAACGCAAAGAAGGCGGTTATTTCCGCCGGCGCGCCAGACTGATCGGGCGCAGTTTTTCGATGCGGGTTCGCACGTATTTCCTGGCCGGCGTCCTGGTGACGGCGCCGATCACGGTCACGGTCTGGTTGGCGATCCAGATCATCGACTTTTTCGATTCCACCGTCCGCAACCTGATCCCCCAGGGCTACAACCCCGAAACCCTGATGCCGTTCAGTATCCCCGGCATCGGGCTGTTGGTGTTCATCATCGGCATCACCCTGATCGGCGCGATGGCCGCCGGCATGCTGGGCCGGTTCTTCATGCGCACGGCAGAGCGTCTGGTGAACACCATGCCGGTGGTGCGCTCGATCTATAACGCGCTGAAGCAGATCCTGGAGACGGTGCTGCAAAGCAAGTCGGAGGCGTTCCGCCAGGTGGTGCTGCTGGAGTATCCCCGCCGCGGTATCTGGTGTCTGGGCTTCGTTTCCAGCAAGACCGAGGGCGAGGTGCAGAACATGACGGACGAGGAGATGCTCAACGTCTTCCTTCCGACCACGCCGAACCCGACCAGCGGTTTTCTGCTGTTCCTGCCGAAGCGGGACGTGCACGTGCTGGATATGACGGTCGAGGAGGGCATCAAGATGGTGGTCTCCGGCGGTCTGGTCACGCCGCCCGACCGGCGGGCGAAAGAACAGCAGGCCAGCCCGATTATCCAAGTTGCGGGCATGCACGACAAGGTCAGCACCGACGAGGATACCGCCCGCAGCCGCCGAACCGGCCAGAGCGAAGCGCCACAGAATAGGCCAGAGCGAAGCGGCGGCAGAATAGGCCAGAGCGAAGCGGCGGCAGAATAGGCCAGAGCGAAGCGGCGGCAGAATAGGCCAGCCGGGCGAGGCGATCCCCGCCGGCACGGTGCTGCAACCGGCCGCCGTCGCCTTCAACGCCGCGCCGGAAGCCTGGTTCCGTCACTGGCAGGCCGTGCCGCCGCCGCCGCCGGACCATGACCTGTTCGGACTCGCCAAGTCGAAGAAAATGCGCATTGATGGCGACATGACCGTCTACATGCAGCAATTGCAGAACACCAAAGACTTGCGGGCCAAGCCACGCGCGCTTTTCTCATAAGAGGAGACTTCCCCCATGGGCTGGTTCGTCCACCACGTCAACATCCCCGCCTATGACGTCCGCGAGAGCGTCGCCTTCTTCAACAAGGCTGCCGGCCTGGAGGAATGCCCCTGGGTCTATCCGGATGCGGAGAAGTCCGACGACGGCCCGCTCGACAACCGCGCCAGCCTGGGCCAGCACAACCGCGGCCTGCACATCGTGACCGAGCGGGCGCTGTTCGCCCGCGAAAACGGCTTCATGCACAACCCGACCATTGGCGGCCATTTCGCCATTACGGTGGATGACCTGGGGGCCGTCAAGAAGCGGCTGGAGCGGGCCGGCATTCCCTATGACGACGCCGGCGTCTATGCCATGGCCGACATGCATCAGGTCTATTGCTACGACCCGT
>Ga0206129_10000584_pt1 | contig 55586 bp, 48 predicted proteins | sample Helgoland_Spring_8_FD_148616 | JGI IMG/M metagenome (GOLD analysis project Ga0206129, IMG submission 148616) | Pelagic subsurface seawater microbial communities from Kabeltonne, Helgoland, North Sea - Helgoland_Spring_Bloom_20160502_2 | ecosystem: Environmental > Aquatic > Marine > Epipelagic ...
CAATACTTGGAAATCAAAAAAATAACCTCTTTTTTAATTATAAGTTTCTTTCTTGTACTTGCGTTTGGAAGTAGTGATGAGGATGAGGATGATTCTACTAATACAGAGGTAGAGATATCAATACCTTTACCCTCTGAACAAGTTAGCTTTAGTGCACTGATTGACTCTATGTACAATGTGTACGAAGAACAACCAAATGACTTAAAAAAGTCAGCAGTAAAAAAGGCGAGAAATAGTTTATTAGAAGAAATGAAATTCGAACGTAAAGTGACGAATTGGATAGGGAAACTAACTGACATGAGCACTAATGGTAACGGCAATGCGAACATTGATATCAGTCTTCTTGGGAGTAGAGCAGAGGTCGAAACGACAGACTACCCTATAACGTTGGGCACAAATCTATACAATGACATATCATCATTATCAACCGGGGACACTGTAGTCGTCTGTGGTAGCTTTTACCCAAGCCCTGACTATATGGGCAAATATGAGTTTGAATATCTTTATGAAAAGTCTTATACAGAGTCTGGCTCAATGTCAAATCCTGAATTTTATTTTAGATTCAAATCAGTTGAAAAGTTCGTTCCAAGCTCAGGACAAATTGTTCCTGACAGTCAATAGTTCGTTCTGAAGGAAATGTAGTGTCTTTTCATGCTTTTGACTTTAGCAGAATTACAACACATCTTTAGCTGATAATTTAGATGGTACTGATGAAGTTCGTTCCAATATTGGAGTTATAGGTGCCCACAATGTTTATAAAATAATACTACTCTTCGGTCTGCTGAGCTTTATGAATTAAGCATTAGAGGCAATTAAAAAAAAATGAAGATACAGATTATCATAGGGCACGTATTTACTTTACTATTGGGTGGGCTCATATATATTTTATTTCGTCAAGACACATTAAAAATGTTCAGTTGGTTTGATAATATTAATGTATCAGCAGCCATATCAGAACTTAGATTGTGCACAGTACCCTTATCCGGTCATTTTCCTAATTGGTTTTTATATTCGCTTCCGGATGGTCTTTGGTTATTCTCATATCTTTCAGTTTTGTTGGCGGTTTGGGATAATGTAATTTCAAAGCACAATATTCATTGGTTACTTTTAGTTCCTATGATTGCTATATTCTCAGAAATCGGTCAACTTTTCGAAATAGTCCCAGGAACTTTTGACATATTTGATTTAATATTTTATTTATTGGGAACAGTTCTCCCTATTTTAATATTTACTAATTCAAAAACACCAAGAAATAGCACGAGATGAGTAGCAAGAATCAAATAGAGCCTATTTTTTCTCATCAACTCTGTAAATACTGTTAGAGAATTTTAACCTATCACTTCTCATAAAGCAATTGTGTACGTCTTCAGCGAAAGTTGAACTTTTGGGGTCAATGTACGTCTTCAGCGAAAGTTGAACTTTTTGGGCTAAAAGTTAAGAGAGAGTTCATGCTAATTCAACCGCTCATACACTTTCTTCAACATATAACTCTTCACTAGACCACCGAACTCCTTGTCGTCCATCATCTTCGTGAAGATATCTTGATTTTGTTCCATACGACCAATTAGTTTACCTATAAAGAGGTCTTTAAAACATATTATTGTGTATTAACTCTCAAAGAGAGAAGAATCAGATGATAGGTCAAGATAAAAGTACGTTCAAGTCCTTTTGCTCATTGACGGCATAGTTCCTAATTTGAAGTAATTATCTTTATTTTTGATTGACAGATGCGACAAAACCAATATTTTTAATATGTTAAAGAACTGCCTTCAATTTTTGCTAATAATTTTTCTTTTTGGGTGTGGTAATAGCACAAGTAATAAGGAAATAGATATGAATTCACTTTCAATGAAGCTAGTGAAACAAGTTGACGGTAAAGTTCTTTATAGAGAAGAGCCATTTAGCGGGAAATTAGTTAAGTATGACTCTTTTGGGAATATAAAGTTTTCGAGTCTTTATGTTAATGGACTTAAAGAAGGGAAGACCATCTACCTTAATGAAGGGAAAATTACAATTGAGGTGGTTTTTGATTCAGGAATGAGGGTTGGAAAGTATCTGGAATTTTACCCCAATCAAGACACAATGAGAGTGGGGTTTTATTCCAAGGGTAAGAAAGATAGCACTTGGACACGATATTTTGAAGATGGTCAGATAGAAAGTATAATTAGATATACAAATGACTCCATGAACGGTAAATTCATTATTTACCATCAAAATGGTCACATTAAAACCGAAGGCGAACATCTGGACGGGAAAGAGCACGGACGCTGGGATTTTTATGATAGTTTAGGTCGATGGACAAATGGAGGGAATTATGATAATGGAGTAATAATTACACGGATTACGGAGGACCCTCCAAGAGCCATTCATAAGAAGGGCTCCGCTATTTTATCGGACACTTTTGATAATGGACAAATCAAACATACATATCCCAGAAAAAACGAAAAACCTCATGGAGATTGGATTTGGCATTATGAAAATGGACAGGTGAGAAAAATTGTGCATTTTGAAAACGGAAAGGCTCAAGGCAAGGTGGAGCGTTTTTACGAAGACGGTTCGCTAAAAAACTTTGAAACAAGAATCGATGGAACCCGAGTAGGCGAGACCAAGTCTTTTTACACCTCAGGAAAGTTGGAATCCCAAGGTCAATACGAACCTAATGGTAAAAAAGACGGGACGTGGCTGTTTTACTCCGAGACAGGTGATTTGGTTAAGAAAATTGAATACCGAAAGGGGAAACTTATCAAAGAAGACGTCTTTTAATCGTAATTTCTCCTTGTGAAGATGAGTTACTTGTAAGTCTTCAAACTAATGTTCACCAGAGATAGTGAAAATTAAGTCATAAATTTAATCTTTGCAACAGGTCCAAAATGCGGACATATTGAACCACGCACAACGGGATAGAGTGAACCACTAAAAACGGGTAATATTGAACTATGTAATCCGTATAAGAGTGACTCACTCCCTTACATAGAAGCGATTTTAGGCAACTGTTTTACACGGCTCACTTTAATCCGATATGGGTGGCTCACTTTACCCGATATTTCCATGCTATCAACAGAGGAGGTGATTACCTGATTCAAACTAGGGCAAAGTGGGTCATGTTGATACCGATTGAAGCGAAGTTGAATACTGATTTACTCAATAAACTGGAAAATTTTATATAAAACATGCCGATATATATAGATTTAGCGAACATGATTGTAGACAAGAAGATTGTAGACAAAAAATATAATGGTGGTTGTAATCAGTTCCGAATCGATTGGGATATTGATGCTGGAATACATAATCAGGAGGACGATGAACTATTTGGCGTCGCCAGAATGAATGCTGATGAATTTGACATAGAAAAGCTAATTCAAGGAGGTTTGGAGTATAATGAAGATACAGAAAACTCTAATGATTTTGTAATAATCACAAGGTATGATGGAGCGCTTTGGCAAACTGACTGGCTTAATAATAATGGGGTTTTTGCATGGCATTCAAATTGTATTCAAGAACAAAAGGATAGAGCTATATATGTTGGTGAAATAATGACAATGCAAGAGGTTGTTGACTTAGGTGAAAAGGGAGTCAATGTATTCCAAACAATAAAAAAGGGAACCAACACGAACTAAACTGAATTAAAACCCAGTCTAGCCAAACTGTTAATCTAATTGGCTATTAAATAATTTCACACTGCAATCTTTTTTATTACGTTCTGCCAAATCCTTTTCAGAACGGATGATAAAATGGTTGCAATAGTAACAACGATGAATGAAGTTCAATTTAAGGATATAGAAGAGTTAGAAGTGGTCTTTACGACCTTAGTTAGGGAAGACTCAAAAAACCGTATACAGAAACGTATACAAATCGAATAAAAAAAGCCTAACTGCTTGACACTTAGGCTTTAGTTGTGATCCAATCAGGACTCGAACCTGAAACCTGCTGCTTAGAAGGCAGCTGCTCTATCCAGTTGAGCTATTGGACCAATAGGTCTAAAATATGTCGGGGTGGCAGGATTCGAACCTGCGACCTCCTGCTCCCAAAGCAGGCGCGATAACCGGGCTACGCTACACCCCGAAGTGGTGTCGACCTTAACCATTCTTCAACAAAAAACTTGTCTCAGACAGTCAAAATCTAATTGCGGTGAGGGCGGGATTCGAACCCGCGGTACCCTTTAGAGGTACGGCAGTTTAGCAAACTACTGGTTTAAGCCACTCACCCACCTCACCGAATGGGTCGGCAAAATTACCCTTTTTTTTAAATTATCATTTGTTTTTTGAGTTTTTCGTAAAAAAAATACTTGCATCAAAATTTGTCACTGTATTCTAAAGGTTTTTTATAAAATTTGAGCCAAGTCTATGACACTACCAACCCCTAAAAATTATCAGTTTGTAGAAATCAAAACGTATGGTTCTACAGAATGGTTAGCCGATAATAAAAAGAAGTATCGTTCCGTATTCGACAAAGCCGAAGTTGGCTATGTTTACTGCGAGTTCCAGTTTATTAACCTTCAATACAAGAAGGATGATTGGCCGTTAAAATTGAATCTAAAATGTATTGATGAAAACAAAAAAGAGATCTGTGACCTCAACTGCGACCGATCTGTTTCAATCAATGCACAAAACCTTTTTATCCGTGAAGGTTGGGGAACAAGAAATTCAGGGGGATTTTGGAAAAAAGGCACCTACAAATGGGAAGCCTGGGTAGACGGTGAACTCATTGCAGAAAAAAACTTCTATGTTCAAGATTTTGGCATCGTATCCGGACTTGGGCAGCCTTATTTCAAGATTGATTCAATTAAATTTTATGAAGGCCCTGATGCAAACGTTTTGATCGACAGCCGTCGATACTATCGCACATTCCATCATCAATTTACACGATACATTTGGGCTGAGCTCAAAGCAGATAATCTAATCCAAGATGTAAAATATTGGACCTGCGAGCTCACCTTTAATTTTAGAACGAGTGGTAACTTATTAAAAGGCACCGTTACTAAATTGTTTTTTGTATATCCTCAAGAACCCACTTTCGTATTGACGGTTGGTTGGGGATCAGACATTATTGGTACTTGGGGCAAGGGCAGCTATTACATGGATATCCTTTTCCAAGACAAACTACTTGCCAGTAAAAACTTCAACATTGGTGACGATTACATCGAGGCATCAGAATCTGATTTCACCATTGTTCGCCAGGTAGATGAACTGAAGATTTCGGACACACCAAAAAACAAGAACACCCCAGTCGTTTCTGACAAGCCGGCTATAGTCTCTAAAAAAGCCGAGAAAGATGTAATGGCTGAAATGAATGACCTTATTGGCTTGCAAGAGGTTAAAGATCGTATCAAAGAATACAGTAATTATCTGCAGTTTATCTCTTTACGCAAAGAGAAAGGTATTGAAGAAAACGAACCGCTAAATATTCATTCCGTGTTCCGAGGCAACCCTGGAACAGGAAAAACGACCGTAGCTCGAAAGCTTGGCAAGATTTACAAAAACTTGGGCTTATTATCAAAAGGGCATGTACATGAAGTGGATCGAGCAGACCTGGTTGCAGAGTTTATCGGACAAACTGCCCCAAAAACAAAAGCAGCCATAAAAAAAGCCAAAGGTGGCATTCTGTTTATTGATGAAGCCTATGCCCTAGCACGTAAGGATGATGATGCCAAAGATTTTGGTAAAGAAGCCATCGAAATACTTCTGAAGGAAATGACAGACGAAGACGACATGGCTGTTATCGCAGCAGGTTACCCTGACGAGATGGATAACTTCATAAACTCCAATCCTGGTTTAAAATCTAGATTTAACGTTGTTTTTGATTTTGCCGACTACATCCCTCAAGAATTGCTTCAAATTGCGGAATACTCTGCAGATAAAAGAGGCATCTCTTTTGAAGAGAAAGCCAAAGAAGAACTATATAAAAAATTGGTTGATGCCTATCGTGAACGTGATCGATTTTTTGGGAATGCCCGCCTTGTCAACTCATTGGTTGATGAGTGCAAAATGAATTTAGGGTTACGTGTGATGGCCGTAAAAAATCCAGAATCACTGAGCATGGACGATCTGTCAACCATTACTGTAGAGGATGTCGACAAATTATCTATATCCAAACCAGATGCTGTTGCAGACATACCCATCGACGAAGATTTGTTGCGTGAGTCGGTTGCAAAACTAGAACTGATGATGGGCCTTGAATCTGTAAAGAATGAAATTAAGGACCTAATCAAACTTGTACGCTTTTACAAAGAAACTGGTAAGGACTTTAGAAATACATTCTCACTGCATGCCGTGTTTACGGGTAACCCTGGTACAGGTAAAACCACTGTTGCTAGAATATTAACCCAAATTTACAAAGCCTTAGGTATCATTGAACGTGGCAATTTGGTGGAATGCGATAGACAATCGTTGGTAGGTGGCTATGTAGGCCAAACCGCAATAAAAACAGGTGAGGTAATAGACAGAGCCATGGGTGGCGTACTGTTTATTGATGAAGCATACTCCCTAACAGAAGGTGGAAATTCCGATTATGGCAAAGAAGCCATCGAGATTATTCTAAAACGAATGGAAGACTATCGTGGCAACTTCATCGTTATCGCGGCAGGTTACACCGACAACATGCGGCGTTTTATTGAGTCGAATCCGGGCTTAAAATCACGATTTGACCGTACGTTCACCTTTGAAGATTTCGAACCAAATGACCTTTACGCAATTGCCCTCAATCAGTTTTCTGAACATATTCTTACCCCCGATAAAGGTGCTAAAACCATGTTAGCCCAAATGATGCAGGTTATGTTTGATAGCCGAGACAAATATTTTGGGAATGGTCGTGCCGTAAGAAAAATTGTTGAAGAAGCCGTGCGCAACCAACATTTACGGATGAGTGGCATCACAAACGCCAAACGAACCAAAAAAATGGTTACGACATTAACCACTGCAGACTTAGAGACTATTACACTCGCCGATGAAGTAAAAAAACTGGCACGTAACGAAATAGGATTCAAAATGAACTAACCATGAAAAAAACCATCCAAACTACCATCATTCTATTAACGTTTGCGGCCAATGCAATGGCCCAAGACACGCTAGAACTCAGCAATTATTTTATAGCGGCAAACCTTTCTAGCTTGGTTCAAAAAAGCAGTCAGCCATCATTGGTTTTTACTTATAATTTTAAGACAAATAATTTCGCAAGGTTACAAGTAGGATTCAGCAACTCTTCAGGAAATTTAGATACCGATTTAGATGCAAAAAATTCACAAAACAATTCTTTAGCTGGAGACACTACAATTAAAAACAGTCCTTACAGCAATAACGATTTGAGGCTCCGGGCTGGGTATTACAGAACAAAGGAAATGGACAATCGGTTTAGCTTCTACTATGGCATGGATTTCATATTCGAACGCGAATCTGATTTTCATGAACTCAATTTGGAGACCAAAAGAGTGTTCTCACAGCAACAAACTCAATTTTTTGTTACAAGAGAAAAAATAACAACAACTACAACGGGTTTCGGTGTTGCCCCGATGTTTGGCATACAATACCAAGTGAATAGACGTATTCAAGTTGGATATGAAATGCACGTTTCGGTTGTTTCAAGTAATTTCACTCAAGACGTTAACCGATCAACACTACAAACCTCGTCCTTTGACCCTAGAATCTTTGAAACTACGGTAACAGGCACTCGAAAATGGAATGAAATTGCCAATACGTTTAATCCCGTAAGTGGCTTATACCTGTCTTTTAGGTTGTAAGCTGACCGTTAATAAACACCGCGTCTATTACGTTTTCACCAAATTGATAAGGAACCGCACTAAGGGTTTTCACTTGTTGTGATACAATCACATTTGCTTTCTTACCAACTGCGATACTTCCTACCTCGTTTTCGATTCCGAGCGAACAGGCTGCGTTAACAGTCAAAGCGTTTAAGGCTTCTGATGGCAACATCTGCATATAAATACACGCCAGGCTCATCACAAAGCTCAGGTTGCCCGTTGGAGACGAACCTGGATTATAATCACTGGCCAACACAAACGGCACATTCGCCTCAATCAATCGTCGGGCATCTGTATAGGGTATTTTTATAAAGAAAGAACACGCAGGTAATCCTACAGCATACATAGACGAGTTGGATAATACTTCTACATCCGCATCCGATAAAACTTCAAGATGTTCAACACTTATGGCATTGTTTTCAGCTGCCATTTGTATTGCCCCAAAACTTTCAAACTGATTGACATGCAATCGTGCACGAATACCCACTTGGTTACCTGCCTGAACTATACGTTTGGTTTGTTCAACATTAAAATAACCTGCCTCACAAAAAGCATCAATGTAGTCGGCAAGACCTTCTTGAGCAATGGCGGGCAACATCACGTCAATTATATAATCCACGTAAGCTTCTGGCTTGTCTTTAAACTCGATTGGAAAGGCATGGGCGCCTAAAAAAGTTGCCTTAATCGGTATTGAATATGCCTGTTTTAAACGTTTCACAACCCGTAGCATTTTAACCTCAGCGTCAAGACTCAGCCCATAACCACTCTTTATTTCAATCGCTCCTGTCCCTAGTTTTATTAGTTTATCAAGTCTTGTTTTAGACTCACTAAATAGTTCGTCTTCCGACATGCTTCTTAATTTCTCGACAGAGTTGAGAATGCCACCGCCACGTTGAGCAATTTCTTGATAGGTAAGGCCTTTAATTCTATCTACAAACTCCCCCTCTCTATTTTGTGCATACACCAAATGGGTATGACAGTCGATATAGGTTGGATACACAATACCCCCTTGTACATCATAGGTCTCAGCTGATTCGCCTGCGGCATCAGACATTTTGCCGTATCCAACAATTCTATCTGCTTCAAAATCTAAATACGCATTTTCAATATTCTCGACTATAGCTAAATCCGAACCAATCTTAGGTGATAATCCTTCCGTTATGCCATATAGGTGACCAATATTAATTAAACGCGTGCGCCCCATGAATGTAAATTTTTCTTTTCTTCGTGTTAAGCGAAATTAGTCTTTTAAGTGAGTCCTATGGCGATAATCAAAACTTTTAAAGGTGTTACCCCATCAATTGATGTTGAAGCATTTATTGCAGAGAATGCCGTTGTTATTGGTGATGTGAAAATTGGCAAAATGGCATCGATTTGGTATGGAGCTGTTGTAAGAGGAGATTCTGACGCAATACGGATTGGCGACAGAACTAATGTGCAAGACAACGCGGTCATCCACGTTGACCCGGGTTATCCCGTATCGATTGGCGATGACTCTATCGTAGGTCATTTGGCTTTGGTTCATGGCGCAACCATCGATAACAATGTGTTGGTTGGTATGCATTCCACCATTTTGAATGGGGCTACAATTGGTGCTTATTCTATCATTGGGGCTAATGCCCTTGTTACGGCCAATACGGTAATTCCGCCTAAGTCACTTGTTTTAGGAAGTCCAGCAAAAGTTATAAAAACACTGTCGGACAAACAGATTGAGCATATAAATAAGAATGCGGAGGCCTACGTAAAACTAGGCCGGCTTTACCTCGAATCTGAAATATCAGCTTAGCATCACAACAATTATGTTATCCACTTATCATAAACAGTGGATAACTGCCGAGGACTTTGGCGTAATATTGACCTATCAAAGTCGCGGACGATATTACTATAGTGCGAAAAAAATAATTGTTCGTCAACGACAAGTTATTACGATGCTTAGGCATCCGTTAATAATTTATAGTTATTTTGGTTTAGTTATTAAAAACCGGAGCTTAGTCACTCCGGTTTTTTTATTGACTGCCTTAATCTAAGTATCAAGATTACTTATAGCAATTACTTGTCATTTTAGGTTACCAGATTTAACTTTGCACTAAATAAAAAACACAGTTATATGTCAGTATTAGTTGGAAAAAAAGCTCCTTCATTTGCAGCTCGAGCAGTAGTAAATGGTGAGGAAATCATTGAGAATTTCACTCTTGATCAATACCTAAAAGAGAAGTATGTAATATTCTTCTTTTACCCAAAAGACTTCACTTTCGTTTGCCCAACCGAGTTACACGCTTTTCAAGAAAAATTAGAAGAGTTTAGAGCTAAAGGATGCGAAATCGTAGCGTGTTCAACAGATACTGAAGAATCGCACTGGGGTTGGTTACAAATGGCTAAAGACCACGGTGGAATCCAAGGCATTACTTACCCAATAGTGGCAGATACTTCAAAGACTATTAGCATCAACTACGGTGTTTTATGGGGTGACTATGGTTACGACGAAAACGAGCAATTGGCCGCAACAGGACCAATGATTGCTTATAGAGGTTTATTTCTTATTGATAAAGAGGGTACAGTAAGACACCAATTGGTTAATGATTTACCATTGGGTAGAAACGTAAACGAAGCCATGCGTATGTTGGATTCTCTGATTCATCATGAAACACATGGTGAAGTTTGTCCTGCAAACTGGGAAGAAGGCAAAACAGCTATGAATGAGTCTCACGAAGATGTTGCTGATTACTTGGCGAAAAACTAAATAAACTCAATCAATAAAAAAGCCCAATGTCATTGACATTGGGCTTTTTTTGTTTCCTATTCGTAGAAACGACTAGTCTATACTCTTCCTTACTTTTTTAGTATAGTCGCGCAACGACTCTTTGAGTTCACGACCTGTAGACGCCATGTCTTCCTTTATCCAAATTGCGGCAATAACATGAGTCAATTGCTCCCCTTCGTCGGCACCTGGCACCTCTATCGCAGGTGTTTGTTCTTCTAAGATAGCTTCTTCAGCTGCTTGCAGATCAGGTAACGACATCTGTTCTACCAGTTTTTTAATTGATGGAATGTGCATTAGTTAAGTTGATTTAATAATCCTACAACGTTGTCTTCTTTATTTGTGGCAGAACCTGCAACTAGTTTTCCATTTTCGAAAACCGCAAAAAATGGAAGACTGTTTACACCAGCCTTTTTGCGTGCAACTTCATTTTCCTCTGCGTTTACATCAAGAAAAGTAACATCAGCAAACCTTTCGTCGTCCGACAATCGACGGAACTTTGGAGCGAATAATTTGCAGCTACCACACCAATTGGCGAAATACTTCACAATTACCTTTTTGTTTTGCGCTAGATGATTTTCAAAATCCGCGTCTGTTGCTACTTGTACACTCATAATTATTGAAACACAAATCTAGTCGAGTTGTTCGTACCTTGGCAATACCAAGTTTTTATAGGCTTATAATAGTTAATTATACTGCAGTTCTTTTCATGAGCAAGCTACTGTCTCCATAACTCAAGAAACGATACCCGTCGTCCTTCGCTGCAGTATATATTTTCATCCAATTGTCTCCTACCATTGCCGCAATAAGCAAAAGCAATGTAGACTTTGGTAAATGAAAGTTAGTAATCAAACCAACCACAGATTTTACATCGTAACCCGGCATTATCATTATACCCGACAAACCGACGATTTCGGCAACATCATGTTCCTCCATATAATCCAAAATATGTTGTAACGCAGCATTATAATCAGGCAACTCACCTGAGTACCCATATGGTTTGTGTTGCATCACATTAAACGGGTTCTCTGCATTATCTCTTAATTGAATCCCAACCCAATACAAGGTTTCCAAAGTGCGCAAACTAGTTGTACCTGTTGCAATGCGGGGTTTATCGGTAATTAAGCTCTTTATGGTTGATTTATTGACTTGATAATATTCTTCATGCATTGGGTGGTTCCAAACCAGGTCTTCTTCCACAGGTTTAAAAGTTCCTGCACCTACGTGTAGCGTCACTTCTTCTAGTGTCATCCTATTGGCCGTCAACCCACTTAAAATTTCTTTGGTAAAATGAAGGCCGGCGGTTGGTGCAGCAACAGCGCCTTCTTCCTTCGCATACACGGTTTGGTATCTACTTACGTCTGCTTCCTGTGCCTCACGTTTAATGTAGGGCGGTAACGGCATATTCCCCAACACTTCCAAAGCATCACAAAAAGGGATATGTTGAGACCACTGCATCTCGACGGTTCGTAGATCTTTGTTACGCAGGGTAAATGACATCCACAAATCATTGGCCTTTACTTCTATTGTTTCTCCTTCCTTCCAACGTTTGAGATTACCAATCATACACTTCCAGGTAACCGCTTCGTTTATCGCTTTTAGCCCTTGATCAACATTGTTGTAGGGAGCGATTGGATTGAGTAAAAACACCTGAATCAAAGCCCCTGTTGGCTTTGTAACGAATAACCGTGCAGGAATCACTTTGGTATTGTTAAAAACCAACTTCGCTCCCTCTGGCAACACCTCGCTGATATCACTAAAGTGTTTATGGGCAATTTGACCGTTTTTATAAAACAACAACTTAGACGAATCCCGCTCACTTACCGGTTTTTGAGCAATAAACTCTGGCGGAAGGTCGTAGTCAAAGTCAGATATACGGATGCGTTTGGGGTCGATCATATCAATTCATATTGTTTGCCAGGCAGTACGCGCACCACATGATCCATTTCCATTTCTAATAATTTGTATGCTAGCACGCTCGAATCCAATTGTGTTTTAAAAGAAAGCGTGTCGATTTCTAATGCACCATACACTTTCAAGGTGTCAAAGATACATTGCTCCTGAGGACCTAATGAAATAGGAAGTTGAAATTGTTTTTGTTTCTTTTTATCGACATCCCAATTAAGCAAATTGGCCACATCATAGCCACTTTCAATCAAGCTGGCACGATTCGTTTTAATGAGATTATTACATCCTACTGAGGCCGAGTCATTCACCCTGCCAGGCAGCGCCATCACCTCTCGATTGTTTTCAAACCCAAAATTGGCTGTAATCATTGAACCACCTTTGACCGGAGATTCAATAACAATAACGGCGTCAACCAATCCTGCAACAATTCTATTTCTTTTAGGGAAGTTTTCACGACACGGAATGGTTCCTGTTTGAAATTCCGTTAACCAGCCACCCTCGGACTCCAAAATCTGATTGGCCAGGTTAGTATTGTGTTGGGGATAAATGCGATCCAATCCATGGCCAAACACACTAACCGTTGGCAGCTTATAGGTAAGTGCTGCCTTGTGCGCACACGAATCAATTCCGTAGGCCAGGCCACTAATTATAGTTGGCTTATACACACTCATTTCTTCAATGATTCTTTTCGCTTCGTCCTTTCCGTGGGCTGACGCTTTTCTTGTTCCGACAACTGCTACCATACGACGGGCATTTAGCTCTGCTTGTCCTTTTTGAAATAGCATAACCGGTGCCGCATGAATGTGTTTTAAACGGAAAGGATAGGCTTGGTCGGTAAAAAAGTAACATGTAATACCATGTTTAGCAATGTAGTCGACCTCTGAATTGAGTAGATCAAAGTCGTTGAAATAATATACCGAATGGGCTATCTTTTCACCAATACCTGGAATTTTTTTTAATAGCGACAACTTTTCAGCAAATACAGCCTCTACTCCGCCACAGTAAGTGACTAGGTTTTTGGCCAATACCGTTCCTACGTTAGGAATCCTACTTAAAGCAAGTTTATAAATAAGTGAATCAGACATGTTGGTTTATGTCTGCAAAATTATAGCCCGTCTAGAACCTAATCCTTATCGCGAGAGGTTAACGAATTGAGCATTGTTTTACCAATAAGCCTGTCATACCCGTAAAATGCATCGGTGTGGTACAATAGGATTAAATAATCATTCTCCGTCTCTGAATGATTACCCTCCGTATATGCATATTCCACCGTGTTGTTTTTGCCTGGAATCACATAGTGATAATTATAATAACTCTGTTTGAGTTTTGTTGCGAGATAGTATGCATTTCGACCTGGCAGATAGGTCATCTTATATTTCTCGTTAATTCGCCAATCTGATAATTCACCATATACATATACATCACCTGCAGCAATCTTATTGGGAGATTCCAAGCTAAAATGCACCAATGTATAATCTCCGTTTTCTGAAACGTCATATCCATCTGTGTTTTGAATAACACGTTTCCCGTTGTAGTCTATCCAGTTTATATAGGTCTTACTACTTCTTAATTCTCCAACTTTAAGCACCACGTTAACCAGAGAGTCTGTAAATTTCTTTGCCACGTTTTGACTAAAGTTTCTAAGTGTTCTAATATCAAAGAACCTAAATTCCGTAACCCCGTTAAACAGATTTTCGTTTTCATAATTAAACTGCAGGATGTTGTTGTTCACAAACTGAGGCTTCAAGTTGTAAATGGCATTATTCCAACTGTTGTTTTGAAGAATCACCGCATTCACATCTAAGAAAGGATTCTGTATCAAATAGTCTTTGTACTCAACCTCAAAATCTACTTCTTGTTTGTAAAACCTGTCGCTTGGATTGGTTGCCGGCTTGACGGTTCCACTTACAGACGTTTGATTCTCAAAAATCATAAACCTTCTGGTTAACACCAGATCTTCCTCGTCGAAGTTTTTGTAAACGATTAGTACATAGTTACCTGATTTGGTGAGCGACATGTCTTGATTTGGAAACTCCAACGAATACTGAACATATTGCTGAAAAGTATTTGTTGAGAACGTAAAGTCCTCAATACTACCCATCGTGTTTCCTTCAAGATATTCGGTTTTTTGTAGGTTACTCGGTTTCCAATTAGCGTCGCAGTGAACAAAGGTATATTGGTAAAACTCATTGGATGCTTCCAATCGATCAAACTTCAACCGTAAAGCATTTGTGGCACCCAAATCCATAACCGCAATTGGGTTGTAACCGCCTAGGTTGGTGGAGAGAAGAACCGTTTCAACCAAACTGTCGTAGATATAGTTGTCGTACTTTAACTCACTTGCCGAAGTAAAACTCGACATTGATAGAATAATAAAACTTGAAAGTATAAATGATTTTGCTCCCATTCAATAAACTGTTGTAACCGACTATTACAAATAACGCTCCAAATTACGAATCATTATCCACCGTTATTCAGCACGCAATGCTTCAACAGGTTTAATACGTAAAGCTCTGTTGGCCGGAAGGAAACCAGACAAGCATCCAAAAAACACCAAAACGACCAAGGCTGCTACTGCTACACTGAACTGAACTTCAGGGTCTTTAAATGTTTCTTGCTCCATTGGTGACTGTGCAATTCCTTCTACCAACCAAATTCCTGCCATCAGCCCTGCATAACCCGCAATTAGCGATAAAACCAATGCTTCCATCACTATTTGTGTTATGATGTTTATTGGCCTTGCGCCTAAAGCACGCCGTATGCCAATTTCTTTTGTTCGTTCTTTCACAGAAACGAGCATAATATTACTTACACCGATAATGCCGGCCATCAACGTCATTAAACCAACAAACCATCCCACCCCTCTTACGGTCCAGAATGTCATTTGCATTGGGCCAAACATTTTTTTTGCATTGAACCCACCTATGCCTCTCGGATCATCTGGGTGTACTTTATACTTAACAGACAGTGCTTTTTTAATAGATTGCTCAACCAATTCTGCATCGGAGTCGTCAGTACATTCTACCGCCAACCAGTTGATATAATTAGATCCGTCAAAAGCTCTTTGATATGTGGCCATCGGAATTATTATCTGTTGATCGTCTCGATCGGCTTGTTCTGCTGCGGCTTGTGACCTATGGCAACCCACAACCATAAATTGTATTCCATTGATCGAGATGTATGCCCCAACTGGGTTTTTATCTTTGAACAAAACCTCCTTTACCCTTCTACCAATCGAGCATACTTTGCGTCCTTCAGCCTGGTCGGTTTCATTAATAAAACGGCCATCTACCTGTAACCACTGATAAATGTTTCGTACTTCCGGTATATCCCCTTGAACAGAGAACGCACCCGTTTCGTTCTTGTACTTTACGTTGTTCCCTTGTCCGTAACCACCAAGCTGTGCACGTGGTGCCACAATTTTAACTCCTTCAATATGTTCTCTTACAAAATCAGCATCTTCAATTTTTAATCGAATGCGTCGTCCTTCCGTAAAACCGGCATAAGCCATTGACGTGGATTGACCCCAAACAAACAAACTGTTTGAACTAAACCCTTTAAACATAGACTTGATTCCATTTTCAAGCCCCATGCTTAAGCCCATAATAATGATAAGCATAAAGATCCCCCAACTAACGCCAAAGGCAGTCAGAACAGAGCGTAAAACATTACGTCTTAAAGAATTATATATCTCTTTTAACAGTTCCAATTATTCAAAATTACATTTCCAAACAACTACTCATTTTATAGACAGACCAACACATAGGTTTCAAAGATTAACCTCGTTTCTTAATACCAAATGTTGCCCCTATTTGAACATTTACCTGCAAAAAGCCAAATTGTTGTTTGGCAATATCTTCCTTTATCTCTGTGGCCTGAATGTGTTGCATATTGATGTATCCACCCTTCACCTCGCTAATAATATTAAAATGGTTAAACAAGAGTACATGGAGTCCTAGTTTCCCATTAACCCCGTATCCTGCATTATGATACACGTTACGCCCTTGCCTATTTAATAAGGTCACATCAGTTCGAGGTCTTAACAAAGCAGGGCCAGCACCAACAACAGAGCTGATTCTAATCTTTGATTGCTTTAAGTTAAACCACTCATCGTGTCGGTTAAATTCAAGAAAAACATAATTCAGTCCATCTGTATGCTCGTACCGTAAAAAATGATATCCCAATTGGATGGAGTCATTATCGTACGTACCGTTATACCCCGAACCACGACGATTAATATCACCAGAGATTGTGGTTGTTTGATCGCGCACCATAACGTACTTCATGTGATCAAATCCACCTGCAATGCTGTAATGTTTGTTTACATAATACCCAACATTTAAGTTGGTTTGAGGCACCGACAGTTGTGTAATAAATAAATACTCTTTAAACCCAAATTTCGTTTGTCTGTCTTTGGCTGCTACTTTATCAAGGGTAAAATCATAATCTTTACCCGTCATTCTAATATCAGACTTGGTATACCATCCTCTGTTCCATCCCCAGTTTGCATACCACTTATTTGCTACATCAAGTCCGGTATTCTGGGCCTTCGCCAATCTTGGTAAACAGACCAAAGCCAATAGTACTCCAAGTGTTATTCCTTTCATTTTTATTGGTCGATTTTCTTTACCTCAATAATTTTATCACCGACGCCGATTTTGTTTACCACGGCCATCCCATCAGTCACATATCCAAAAATAGAATATCGCCCATCTAAAAATGGTGTAGGATTGTGTGTTATGAATATCTGCACGCCTTCTGTGTCCTTGCCACTTGATGCTAACCCAACTGCCCCAGTGGTATACGACAAATAATTACTGAACTCGCTGCGTTGAGTCCAATCTGGCGAACCCCAACCATCACCTCTGTAGCATCCAGCCTGGATAACGAAGTTTGGCACAACGCGATGGAAGAACTTGTCGTTGTAAAAATTCTCGTCAACCTTTTTCAAGAAATTGGATACTGATCCTGGTGCATCATCAACATTAAGCTTAATGAAAATACTACCTTCTGTGGTTATAATCTCAACCTCCTGATCACTTGGTATTTGTTTAACATATTGCCAATCTATTGGGTGATTATACGCAACACTTGGTTTTGTGTATGTAAGGCTGTCAATGGCTGCCAACGCTTTGCCCATATCGATATATGTTTCCATCTGACGAGGTAAAGCCAGTGAATCTTGATACTTCTGCAGCATTGGTTTCCAAAAAGCAGAAGGGTTTTTGATAATTTTATAACATGCTAAGCTTTGCAAAGCCATATCACGACTTGTCAAACAAGCTTCAACATATGGTTTAAGTTCTGGATAAGTCTCTATCGATCCAATGATATGCTGTTGATCCATAAATAATTCTGCAGCCGTCGTTCTTACGATTTGGTATCGATGAGTAAACGACCAACTCAACAAACTATCCAAAGCTTGTTTCGAGTCCAATGCCGTAGTTTTTAATTCATTCACTAAAGCATAAGGCTTATCAGCAAAGGAGGAATAGTTTGCCATAATTCCTGACCATGGCAACTCTATAACGGGTTCAAAATAATCAACATCCACAATGGTTCCTATCACCCGTTTAAGTTCTTTGTCATTTAACTTAGTATAGATAGCCTTAATGGTATCTGTGTAAGCTGATCTATAGTCGTGAGGCAGTCTTGCCAATGTCCAAGCTGCAAACAGTTTAGTTTCGTCAGACGAAAACGCATCAAAGTATCGAATACATTGTTCGGCATACTTGCTGCCATATTTTTTCTTGTATACCGACCTAAACATGCCTTTGGCGTGCCCCTCTCTTAATTGTGTAACAGTGGTATTAAACGAGTTAAAGTAATCCACTACGGATTGGTCAGCAGATTTACCCAGAGACTCCAAAATTGCTTTTCGCGAATCGGAAGATATCTCATTTTCTAAGGCCATAAAAAGCATCCCCACATTTGCGGAATCACGCATTTGGCCTATCGAATACGCTGCTGCCTTTCTAACCTCAGGCTTGGAATCGGTCAGCATGCTTTCGCGTAAAAACCGGACAGCAAAAGTATCTTGAATAGAAGCGAAAGCTAAAACCGCAGCCTCTCGATGATGAGTCTTCTTGGATTTCAGTAACGGAATTAACTTCCTGGTTTCCTGCCTGTCTTGAAGTTCATAAATTCTTTCCAGTTTGGGGTCACCAAACCTATTGATTGATACGACGGTAGCCTGCTTATTGCACCCAAAAAGTGTTAACAAGCTTAGCACAAAACCAAACGTCCTTTTTTTCATGAATTAGTGGAATGTTAAGACAGCCAAAACTACAATGATTAAACCTAATGGGAGTGTAATTTTTCCAAGCCTTTCTATCTTTTGTATAGCCTCACCGCCATCTTCTTTCTTAGCCTCTTTTGCAAAGCTTCCCATCGCTGATATTAAGCCTACAATTCCGATAACACAAACGAGTTTTGCTAGTAAGTAGTGATTCTGCATTAAGGTATCCCAGTAGGGAGTCATTAAATATCCACCACTCACAATAAGCAAGAACAAGCCAATGTGACTCATTTTTTGAATTGGAAGGGTTTTGACAAATAAGTCCTTCGCTTCACCCTTATCCATTTTTTTAGTAGATAATCCGAGAAATAAATACGCAAAACCTGTCCCCATTGAAAGCGCGAGTCCAACAAAATGGAGAATTAACATGAACGATCTCATACCTGTTTTTTAGGTAAAGGTAGGAAATTTCAATCTGCTCCTATGATTGTTGTTTGATGAGATTCAATGCACTACCTGCTCTGAACCATTCGATTTGTTGTTCGTTGTATGTGTGGTTCACATGAATCGAATCAGACGAGCCATCTTCGTGGTTGATCGCAACAGTCATGGTAGCACCTGGCTTAAACTCATCTAATGCAATATCGAAAGTATCTTTCTCTTGCACTAAATCGTAATCTGACGGATTGGCAAATGTTAGACCTAACATACCTTGTTTCTTTAAGTTCGTTTCATGGATACGGGCAAATGACTTTACAATCACCGCTCTTACTGCCAAGTGACGTGGTTCCATTGCAGCATGCTCTCGTGAAGAACCTTCACCGTAGTTTTCTTCACCAATCACTACTGAATAGTCTCCAGCGGCTTTTATCATTCTTGCCGTTTTAGGCACACTTCCGTATTCTCCAGAAATTGAATTATACACCTCATCTGCTTTACCGTTGAACGCATTGATAGCACCAATCAAGCAGTTGTTTGAAATATTATCTAAATGACCTCTATACGCTAGCCAAGGGCCAGCCATCGAGATGTGATCTGTTGTACACTTGCCTTTTGCTTTAATTAACAATTTGGCTCCTGTAATATTTTCACCGTCCCAAGGTGCAAATGGCTCTAGAAGTTGCAAACGTTTTGACTCCGGGCTAACAACAACGTTAATGCCTGACCCATCTTCCATCGGTGCTAAATATCCATTGTCTTCAACATCAAAACCTTGTGGTGGAAGTTCAAATCCAGTTGGCTCAGCCAAAAGAACTTCTTCGCCACTCGCTGTTTTTAGTTTGTCTGTTATGGGGTTAAAATCTAAACGCCCTGATATTGTTACGGCTGCAACCAATTCTGGCGAACCAACAAAGGCATGCGTATTGGGGTTACCATCGGCACGTTTACTAAAGTTTCTGTTAAACGAATGCACAATAGTGTTTTTTGGCTTGTCACTTGCGCCAGCACGCTCCCATTGTCCAATACAAGGCCCACAAGCATTCGTAAATATTTTCGCATTTAGGTCTTCAAATATGTTTAACAATCCATCTCTTTCGGCTGTAAACCTTACTTGTTCCGACCCTGGGTTAATTCCCAATTCTGCTTTCATTGGGATTCCTAAATCAACGGCTTGTTTGGCAACCGACGCCGCTCTTGACAAATCTTCGTAAGAAGAGTTTGTACATGAGCCAATCAGTCCCCACTCAACATCAAGAGGCCAATCGTTTTCTTGTGCTTTTTCGCCAAGTTCACCAACTGGTGTTGCTAAATCTGGAGTGAACGGTCCGTTTAAGTGTGGACGCAATTCCGATAAGTTGATTTCGATTACTTCATCGAAGTATTGTTCTGGATTTGCGTATACCTCTGCATCCCCAGTTAAGTGTTCTTTTACCTCATTTGCTGCATCTGCAACATCAGCTCTATCTGTCGCTCTTAAGTAGCGCTCCATGCTTTCGTCGTACCCAAATGTAGATGTAGTTGCGCCTATCTCAGCACCCATGTTACAAATCGTGCCTTTACCTGTGCAGGAAAGCGATTTTGCGCCTTCTCCAAAATATTCGACGATTGCACCCGTACCACCTTTTACTGTTAAAATACCGGCTACTTTTAAGATAACATCTTTTGGTGCCGTCCAACCATTTAACCTGCCAGTCAATTTTACACCAATCAACTTAGGAAATTTCAATTCCCAAGGCATTCCAGCCATAACGTCAACAGCATCAGCTCCACCAACACCGATAGCCACCATACCAAGGCCACCAGCATTTACTGTGTGAGAATCTGTACCAATCATCATTCCACCTGGGAAAGCGTAGTTCTCTAAAACTACTTGATGAATAATACCCGCCCCTGGTTTCCAAAAACCGATACCGTATTTGTTAGAAACCGACTCTAAAAAATTAAAGACTTCGTTACTTGTATTGAGTGCATTTTGCAAATCCACGTCGGCACCTACTTTTGCCTGAATTAGGTGGTCACAATGAACCGTAGTTGGCACCGCCACTTGCTTCTTCCCAGCTTGCATAAACTGAAGCAACGCCATTTGAGCTGTGGCATCTTGACAAGCAATTCTATCTGGAGCAAAATCGACGTACGACTTTCCTCTTGAAAAAGCATTTTCGGGTAAATTATCCCAAAGGTGAGCGTATAATATTTTTTCGCTTAGAGTAAGGGGTTTACCAGTTATCTCGCGCGCAGCTTTTACTCTGTTGCCGATCGTTGAATAAACTTTTTTGATGAGGTTGATGTCGAATGCCATGTGGTGTTTTTCTTAGAGGTGCAAATGTAGTAATTCAACAAAAATAGAAGGGACTATGTTTCAACTTTGTTACGCGTTAAACATAAAAAAGGCGGTACCGAAGCACCGCCAATTAAATAGTTGAGTAGTATTACCGTAGTATCTTATTTATTTCTTTGGCTCTTTCCATAACCATGGATTGCCCACTATAAAGTCTTCAACCTTTTTATTTGTTAATCGGTCAGACTCTTTATACGCTTCTTCTTGTGTTTTCACCAACTTGGTATACACGTAATTGTAACCCGCTTTGGTTAACAACACTTTTGTTTTTTCGCCATACTTCGTTTCGAGTTTTGCACGGTACCCTTTAACATTACTTTGGTTTTTAAACACACCCACTACCATATAGTATTCCCACTTGGTAGAGTTGTTTTCCATGTCTTTTATCTCAAGCTTATTGGCCGTAATAGGGTTGGCAGGTTTGATTTCACGTCCATATACATCCACTTTTGCACCGCTTGGTGTATTAGGCTCTAGATCAAGGGCATTGGGCACACCGTCTTGATCATCATCCGTTTGCTTAGGGTCTGCTAGTGCTACCCCCCACTTATCTACGTTTGCCCCTCTTGGCGAATCAATTTCTCTATCAATGCCATCAGGTACACCGTCGCCGTCTGTATCTATAGATCTTCCGTTTTTGTCTACGATTGCACCAATTGGTGTCTCCGTTTCTATATCTATACAATCTGTAATGCCATCTTTATCTGTATCTTTTGCAACACCATGTGCGTCAACAATACAATCAGATGCATCAGGGTTTTCTGCAATCCCGATATGTTGATAATGCGGCGTATTCGGCTGTAAGTCATACAGGTCTGCAACGCCATCTTTATCTGCATCTAGCGCTACACCATTGGCATCTACTTTTGCCCCTAGTGGTGTTTTTAGCTGCATGTCTCTACAATCTGAAACACCGTCCATATCAGTATCGATCGAAACACCAAGTTTATCCACCGGACAGTCTTTTGGTGAATTTGGCTCTCTGTCGTATAGATTGATAACGCCATCAGCGTCGTCGTCCATGGCTACACCAAAAGTATCTACTTGAGCACCTAATGGAGTATTGAGTTCTTGGTCTTTACAATTTGGCACACCGTCGATATCTCCGTCCAATGCAACACCATACAAATCAACCTCACAACCCTCTGGCGTGTTTGGCTGTCTGTCGACTCCATCGTAAACGCCATCCTTATCCGCATCCTTTTTATTCATGATGCCGTTAAATTTATACCCGATGGTTATCTCGTGAGAATTCGCACTCAATCGCTCGATTGGGCCAACACTGCGACCATAAGAATAACTTCCTACCAGCTTTGTAGCCAACACACCACCTGCAATAAAATTAGCGCCATAGTTGGTTCTGTATCCGCCTCCAATCCAAGCCATATCACCCCAGTTCAACATTAAGTTGAAGTCAGTTTGAGGGTCTATTTGATTCGCAAAGCGAACAACAACTTGAGGATCTAAATACAGTTTCTCTTTTTCAATTTCAATTCGATATCCAGCGTTCACCACATAGTGTCGCATAAATGAGTATACATAATCCGCTTGCGTCGTTTCATCCTGAAATCCATTTTGATTTGCAAACAATTGGTAAGACGAAATTCCTACGCTTAGTTTATCATGGTTTAAAGTAACACCAGCATTCGCATCCACATTCGATTGATCTTCAATATTGTTTATCAGTGTTATTTCAACTGGATTGGTTGCATTGACACGGTCGAACAATATTTTGTTTTGCTCGTACCCAATCGATAATCCAAAAGACAATTGTGTTTTTTCACTTAAAGGTAGTTTATACGAATAGGTACCAAAAATGCCAGATTTGCCAACAATATTGGTTACGTCATTCATAATCATCAAACCATAGCCAAGATTGGTATTGCCTACCATACCGTCAATGGATGCCACAAAGGTTTCTGGCGCGCCTTCTACATCAACCCATTGCAATCTGTTTAATAGATACAGGTTCGTCCCTTTATCTCCAGCATAGGCTGGATTAATCAAGTAATTATTGACATACATGTGGTTTACCAATGGAATCTGCTGTGCAGAAGAACTAAGTGTTAAACCGATAAATACTAACCCAGTAATTGTTTTTCTTAAATTCATTGTTATACCTATTACTTGTTTCTAACTACAGTGATTGCTCCTTTTAACACCTTGCCATTCTCTGGAAATTCGATGACATAGTAATACGTACCGTCCATCAAGAGGTGACCATTATAATTTGTTGCACCCCAATCATTTGAGTAGCTGTCTGTCGCATAAATTTCTCGACCCCACCTATCAAATATCGCTACGTGGTTATTCGGATAGTTTTCAAGATTTTGAACTATCCAAACGTCATTCTTTTGGTTACCATCTGGCGTAATTACATTGTTTGGTATTACACGATAATCTTCGATTACATTTACCCAAACAGAGTCTTTACTGGTGCATCCATAATAGTCGGTTCCTGTAACAACAAACTCTGTATTTTCTGTAACTGTTGCTATTGGATTCGCTATTGCTGTATTAGACAGAAACTCAGCTGGTCCCCACGAATAAGAAACGCATCCAGTTGCATGCAACTGAGCTCCGATTCCTAAACTACCTTCTATATCCCCGCCAATTTTTGGTTTGATCTCATCCAACACTAAATAATCTGCTGCATAAACACTTTTACAATTACTTCTTGTTGTAACCTCAAGTGAAATGCTATGATTACCTGCCGTAGTAAACAGCATTTCTGGATTCGCGATTTGTGCAATTTGTCCATTATCAAAACTCCATACATAATCAAGATCCGACGGACTTGAGTAAATCGTTAAGTCTTCAAACTTGACCGTAGCGTCTTTACAACCAGTCATTGGTGAAACTCCGTCTGTAATTCTGAAAAGTGCTTTAGGGGTTTCACCTATCGCCACACCTTTTGTCAATACATTTTTGCAACCCATGTTGGTTGTTGCCGTTAAGGTCACATAAAACTTCCCTGGTAATTGGAACACTTTGTCGAAAGATTGCTCTTGTGTGGTGAACCCATCAGAAAACACCCAATCAAGATTTGCTATACTACCTTGCTTTACTGTGGTTGTACTTACAAAATTCGAAAGTTGATCTTCACATAAATTTTTGGTATCAAACCCAACTACAGGTTCTGGATGAATGATTAACGATTCAATGGCAGAGTAGTCTACTGCACACAGCCCATTTTGGACAATGGCTCTATACGCCGTTGATTCAGTAAGTTTCTCGAACCAATAAAGATCTCCATCAAAGCCTAATGGCTCCCATGAACCATCCGTATTTTGTTTTTCCCAGTCTACCACTGTGCCTGTATAACCTACTAATTCCAACACGCCATTATTTGAATTCTCACAAACATCTCCGCCTCCTATAATCTTGCCCGGAACGGTCGCATCATAAATGATATGACGAACCATATTGCTATTGTCGGAAGAACAAACACCGCTTTTAACTTGCACACGATAGAATGCAGAAGCCCCGTTATTGTCGATACGGAGTTTGGTAGATGTTTCACCCAAATTTGACCATGGCCCTAAAGAACTTGCGCTTTTCTGCCAAGTAAATAAATCACCTGTGTAATCAATCAAATTGAATTCTGAGTACCCAACCCCTTTACACGCTTCTGTTGAACCGGTTAAAGTACCTCCAACTGATATTTTTGAAACACCAATCGTTATAGCATCTGTCGTATCTGGTGTACAAAACTTGTTCTGTACAATCGCACGGTATTTAACGGTTTCGGTAATGTTATAAAAGCTTTGACGATGTCCAGTATTGATCGCGGAAACCCATATTCCTGTGGTGGGCTCATATTTTTCCCAATCAAGAATATCCCCTTGATAATCTATGAGTTGAATCGTTCCAATATTTATGCCTTGACATACAACCGATTGATCAGACACCAATTTTCCAGATTTAGATACGGTTGAAACATCAACCTTAACAATTTGGCTAGTGGCATTGCTACAAACTCCATTGCGTACAACTGCTCTATATTGTGTCGATACACTTACGTTCTTATACGGATACGTTTGTGCATTGGTAACTACCTTGTTCCATGTTGCCCCTTCAGTTTCAGATTCCTCCCAATACAGTACATCTCCAACTAAATCTTTTACTTCTAAAGTCCCTGAATTGATTTCAGAACACCATTGTGCATTACCGTAAATGTTTCCGGCATTACTCTTTTTAGACACTTCAACTATAGCCACTTTCGAGGTATCGGTGGAGCAAACTCCGTTTTTAACCACAGCTCTTAGATACAGATTGCTTGAAATGTTTTGAACCTCATAGGTTGTCGTTGTGATGTTTTCGTCAGACCAAGTGCCATTGGCAGATCCTGATGATTGCCACTTCACTACCGCACCCGTTGTTCCAGTTACTTTTATTACACCGAAATTTATTCCTTCACACAATTCAAGGTTTTTAACCACTGAACCGGCATTACTCATTTTTGTGGCTTCAACAGATTTAGTTGCAGAATATTCTGCGGCACAAACCCCACTCTTCACTTTTAAGCGATAGTATGTTGTTGCTGATGAATTGTTAATGGTATACGTAGTAGAGGCAGTAGAGGTAATTGGTGTCCATGGCGCATAACCATTGGTTGATGTCTGCCATTCTGATACTTGCCCCACTAAAGCATTCGCTTGTAGTGTTGCCGTATTTAACCCGGCACACACTGCATCTATTCCAGAAATGTAACCACCATCTGATCTTGGATTAACAAATACGGTTGTTGACGAAGATGTATCAGACTTACAACCACTGTTTGAAACAACCGCTCTATAGGCCGTTGTATCGGCAAGGTTGTACCAATCGTAGGTCGTTTTTGTACTATAAATATCAGTCCAGCTACCTGTGTTTGTTTTCGATTGCCATTTTTGAATATTTCCAGTTACACCGTTTAAACTAAGTCGTCCACTATTACCCGTTTCACAAACTTCCTTTGCTCCCGCGATTGTTCCGGCATTTGATTTGGATAGGACCGTAATGGTAGCACTTCCAGATACTTCGACATTACACGATCCATTTTTCACAACTGATCTATATACAATGCTGTTGGTTATATTTTTATATTCCAGTGTGTCTGTAGTATTACTTATAGAAGTCCACAAACTTGAACCAAGACTTGTCATTTCCCATCGTACTACATCTCCAACATTCCCAGCCAATACAATAATGCCATTATTTCCTTCTGGACATACTGTCGCAGAGCCTGATGCTACACCACCTACAGTTGCCTTATCTATTGTTATCACTGCCGGAGTTGAGTAAGCGTTGTCACAATTCCCATTTTGCACTACTGCACGATAGTATGTTGTTTGTGTCAGATTCGTAAAAGACTGCGTTGCGCCTTTGTTGACGATATCATTCCATAAATTTCCGTTTGTACTATACTGCCACTTAAGAATGTTACCTATATGACCGGTTACACTCATGGTTCCAGAATTTACACCAGCACATGCATGAGATGTTCCAGATATTACACCACCCTTTGATTGCGGGGTAACCGTTATTGTTGCAATCGCCGAACTATCGATGGAACAGTTCCCATTCTCAACTATAGCTCTATAATGTATTGTCGTAGTTAAATTGCTATACGGCTGATTCAGACTGGTATTAGCGATTTGTTTCCATGGTCCACTTTTACTTATTGCTGAATCCCACCGAACTACGTTGCCTGTATGGCCGCTTAAGGTTATGACACCAGTGTTAGAACCGGCACAAACAGTTTGTGTTCCACTAACTGAACCACCTACCGCTTTAGGCAAGATGTTGACATTTACAGACGTAGACTTACTGGCACAACCTGTTGGTATTTCTACCGATAAATCATATCGTCCTGCATCAGAAGTACTCACTCCAGTTATTTGCGGATTTTGTAGGGTTGATGTAAAGCCATTTGGGCCTTTCCAAGTATAAGTCGCCCCAACTACTGAATTAACGGTGAGCTGCAAATCTCCACCAGCACATAACGGAGACGCATAGGACGCCGCTAACGTGAATTTTAAATTTTGTTCTGAACCAACAGCAACTCCAGGCACTGAGCTAGCATATTTACGAATGCGCAAATAATCTATAGCTAACGTTCCAAAGCTTCCTGTATTGGCAATCGCAATGCGTGATTGATTGCTCATGGTTGTAGTTGTATTGGTAGACGTAAGATTTTGTCCTGCCCAAGAGGCTTTCTGACTAAAACCACTCCATACAAATGACCAATCGCCCTTAAGCCCCGTCGAATTTGAGGAGCCATATCCTGTGGTAGCAATGCATGTAGAACCACCCGTTAGTGTGGCAAGTTGCATTTTACCACCGTCGTGAACCATGGCATACCCTTTATCAGAATTATTAATCTGACCTACAACTGCTGTACCTCCACTTGACGATACGCCTTCCAATTCTACAATTACGGGTCCGTCAATTTTAGTCTTGGTATAAATACTTGCTGTAGTAGAATTTGATGTCAGCTTAAGTTTACCTCCCGACAACGCAATGGTTCCACTTCCGCACGTGTTCCATTTCGATGAGCTCAATGTAGATCCATTGAATTCTTCAACCAACTGAAACGTTGTATTGGCGTTACTTTTTGGGCTAGAACTAGAATTCCCATAATACATGTAAATGGTATCTTTGGTATAATCTGATATAGAATCGGTTCGTATCCATATCGATGTTTTAGCAGAATTCATTGTACCGTCTGTTATCCAGAAGTTCAACTCACTGCCTTTCCCATCCAAGAAACGAATGTCTTGACCTAACGAACGCATTTTACCGGTAGAAACCAATGATGCTGTGTTAAGCACAACTTCAATCTCATAATCTAGTAATTTGGCATTTTTGCTATTGTCAATTTCAATTGGCAATCGATAAGTAAAACCAGAGTAACAGGGTTGAGCTTCTGCGCTACCAGCAAAAAGCATGAATGCTGATACAAAAGCGGTTAAAACAAAGTAAAGTCTACATGTTTTCATAAACTGTTTTTATCATTTGTACTGTTTACCCCTTACCTATAGATAGTAAGACGCAGTACAAACAAAAACCTAAACGTTTAGAAGACGAAATTAGAAACTTGTGAAAATCAAGCGATTAGAGGCACATTGACACGATACGACGGAAAAGAAAGTCAAAAGCCTATTTCATTGGCACACATAACTAACTGATTATGTGGATACTAATCCCTACATTTAAACCATTGTATCAATGTGTTGACAATACAACACAAGAAACCGAAAGGTGTTACTAAGATGCGTGTGTTATTCACGTAGTATCAAAAAATATGGAGAATTTGACGATTGGTTCAGGATGTACTCTACAGCACCGTCATTGGTTTCCACACCAATTACATACAAACCATTGGCTACACCAACCAATTCAAACTCAACGATGTAATCATTTTTATACGCTTTTATCGTATGAACATCTTGCCCTAAAACATTGCGAAACGTTAAAGATACATATTGATCAAAAATATCTTCTGAGAAAAATTTTAAGGTTGTGGTCGCCGGATTTGGGAACAACTTAAAGTCACCAATGTTAGGCATTGGTCTATACAAAACTTCAGGCTGACCGAGACCTTCTCGTAGGTTAACCAAGTTATAACGCATTACGGCAACTTGTTGCTTGGTGAACATATTGGCACATACGTCACTTCCGTAATCCATATAATTTTCAACCTGATCAGGTAAGTTATCTGTGTTACAGGTGTTTGCTCCAATTGGACACCCTGTTGTAGCCGCTACTGCATTTGGTGTGTCATCAATAAAATCATCTACATTACAGCCATTAAATCGAGCGTCGCCCCACACATGACGTAGACCAAAGAAATGACCAAATTCGTGCACTGCCGTCTTTTCATTGGTATAAATGGTCGGATCCAAATCTGCAGGATTATTAGGTCCTACAATTTCGTAATGTAACACTACACCCTGTTTTTTATCAGAGGTAAACGACGTTGTGTTTTGCCAAAATGTAGCTCCCGTTGGAGGGAAGGCATAACCAAACAAGCCCAGTTGGCCCGTGGTATAATCAAGATTACATACCCAAACATTCAAGTATTTCTTCGTATTCCACGAATCAATTCCACCACGCGCGGTTTCTTTTACAAAATCATAAGTCGTTGCTCTATTGTTGGTGTTAAACGTAACAACCGACGTTTGCGTTCGAGTGATTCCATCAGTGGCGTTACCAAGTGGGTCGACCGTAGCCAATTCAAATCGAATTCGAGCACTTCCTGCAATAGGTTTGAAAATTTCCCGAGTTTTTATGGTATCTGCGTTTGTGCGACTGAACGTGGCATTCAAAACATCAAGCTGTTCTTGGATGTGTATCGCTGCGACATTTTCTTCCGGTGTTCTCCAAACTACGTGAAAGACTACTTGTATGACATAGGTAGTGTCGATTGGAAATCGTTTACCATGAATGAGCTCATGCTGTTGTGTAGCTTGCACACTGTGTTTGTATACTTCATCAATGTGTTTTTTAATACCCGGATACTGCTCTTCTAAAGCATTGATATACTCCACTGTTTTACAAGGTTCAAACTCTTGTGCATTAGACCCAACAAAAACGAAGAGTGATAATAATATGAGTGCTAAAATTCTCATAGTCCAAAGATAAGGTAAAAGCTACTTCTTAACGGAGTGTATTAGTTACCAGTAAATTCAGGTTTTCGTTTTGCATTGAAGGCTGAAACGCCTTCTTTATAGTCGTCAGAATTACCGGCGATTTCTTGACAACACGCTTCATATTCAAGCATTTCGTTTAAATCCGAATGAACCGATTTGTTAATCATTTGTTTCATAAGTGCAATCGCCTTGGTTGGTGCTTTTTCATAATAAGCAACAACTTCTGCAGTAGCAGCATCTAGCTCTTCTGCCGAAACTACTTTATTAATAATGCCCCACTCCAGCGCTTTGTCGGCTTTCACTTTGTTACCCATTGTGGCCATTTCAAATGCTCTAGCACTACCAACTAATCTTGGTAAAAAATAACTTGACCCTGAATCCAAAACCAAACCTACGTTAATAAACACCTCAATAAAGCTTGCATACTCCGACGCAATAACATAATCACATGCCAGTGCCAATGAACATCCAGCACCTGCGGCTACCCCATTAATTTTACCAATTATTGGTTTTGGCATAGATCGCATGGCCTTAATAATTGGATTATATCTTTTATCCAATGAATCTCTTAGTGATCGATTTTTTGCCCCTGCAATGGCTTTTAAATCTTGCCCACTACAAAATGCTTTACCTGCACCTGTAAGTACAATGACACGTACATTTTTGTCGCGCTTGGCTTGCTTCAAGGCATCCTGAAGCTCATAGCTTTGTTCGTCATTAAACGCATTAAACACATCTGGCCTATTCAACGTAATGTGTGCCGCGTTTCCTTCAATCTTGTATAGTATACTTTTAAACCCTTCCATCAAAAAACAAATAAACTGCAATATTGCATATTAAACCGAATATAAACCCAAGATATACTTCTTGTTTGGTATGTGCTTTTAATTTCAACCGTGCGCTGGCTACCAATCCTGTAATGAGCAACACCAGCAAGATGCCAAAAATAAACATGGGGTCATTCTTCACCCCAAGAACAAAAATGAGCACGAGTAAACCCGACCAACCAAATACATGAAAACTAACTTTTTTAAACGCCGACAACATGGCCAAAACACCTGAGCTCAAACAGAGCGCCAGAACAAACAACCTTAAAAACGGGTGAAAAAAGTAGTTATCCAAAAACCAGAACTCTAGGGCATATACCAAGCAAAGTGCCCAGGCTGCTAGTCGTCTTTCAGGCAATGTAATTTTCGACAATTCATCAATCTTGTATTTGTTCAAAAGGAACATTACCCCAAGAAGTGGTAAAAAGGAAAGTAAAACACAATACATTGACAGCAATAGTGCCTTGGGCTGTGCATTTAATTTGGATGCTACGACTAAATGAAAACTTGAAATGGCAAATACACCATAAATCGGCACGAAAATGGGATGAAAGACTAGAGATGTAATTTTTGCAAGTCTTTCTGTCACTTGAGTTCTTTTCGAAGTCTTGCCACAGGAATATTTAATTGCTCTCTATACTTCGCAACAGTTCGACGCGCTATTGCATACCCCTTTACTTTGAGCAGTTCTTGCAAACGGCCATCTGTTAGTGGTTTCTGTTTGTTTTCGCTATCAATTGCGTCGTTCAATATTTTCTTAACCTCTTTGTTAGACACCTCTGCCCCACTGCTGGTTACGATACCTTCCGAGAAAAAGTGTTTCAATAAGAATATACCAAAGTCTGTTTCAACGTACTTACTACTGGCAACCCTCGAAATGGTTGAAACATCAAGGTGCACCTTTTCTGCAATGTCTTTTAATATCATTGGTCGAAGCTGCGTTTCATCTCCCGACATGAAATAGTCCTTCTGAATCTCAACGATACAGCGCATGGTTACCAATAATGTATTTTGACGTTGCTTAACAGAATCAACAAACCATTTGGCACTGTCCAATTTCTGTTTAATAAATTGAACCGCATCCTTGGTACTTTTATCAGGCTTCTTTGATTTTTCGTACCCCTTTAAGGTTTCCATATAATCTGCTGAAACCTTTAACACAGGTGTATTGCGATTATTCAACTCTACTTCTAGCTCACCGGAAGATTCTTTAACGATAAAGTCAGATATGATATAGTCTGTTTGTCTTCCACCAGCAGATCCTCCTGCAGGCTTTGGATTAAGTTTGGAGATAAACGTAATGGCTTCTTTCAAGAAGTCTTCTGTCACGTCCAATTTCTTCATAAGACGTGCATAATGCTTCTTAGAGAAATCCTCCATGTGGTGCTCTATGATACTTTCGGACAGTTTAGTAATGGCCGTATTTTTATGTTTAGCCTTATTTCGAATTTGCAAAAGCAAACATTCTTGAAGACTTCTTGCACCAATTCCTGGAGGTTCTAAGTCTTGAATTTTAACCAAAACTTTCTCCAACTCTTCTTCCGACGTTCTGATGTTAGCAGAGAATAAAAGGTCGTTAACGATACTTCTTAAGGGTCGACGCAAATAACCATCATCTTCAATGGTGCCTATAATTTGATCTGCAAGGATGTACTCATGATCTGTTTGTAGATTTTGCTTAACTCCTTCAAGCAATCTGTCTCTAAATGAAATGGCTGCATTAATTGGAATAAACTCCTTTTCCTCGTCGTCTCCGCTATATTGGTCATTTAACCGTATACCGCCATCGTCATCATTTAGGTAATCGGAGATATCTATGCTTTCCTCTTTAGACGATTCGTAGTTTTCTACATCACCAAAATCTTCGTCGTAATCGTGCTCTTCGTTTGAATCAGAAGTCGCTTCGTCTTTCCCATTTTCTAAGGCAGGATTCTCGATTAACTCCTCCTCAACCTTTTGCTCAAAATTGAGCGTATTGAGCTCCAACAACTTGATAAATTGTATCTGTTGTGGAGATAGTTTTTGTAGAAGCTTCTGACTTAACGATTGCTTAAGCATATTTACCTTTTTAAGGTTAAGCCTATGCGGTTTAACCCTTATTTTTGTCCAAAATTAGAGAATTGAATCCATTTCGATGAAAACATACATTAAAGACTTATCTACACAGCAAGATTCGGTTGTTACGCTTCAAGGCTGGGTCCAAAACAAACGTGAGAGCAAGGGCTTAATTTTCCTCATTTTACGTGACGGTTCTGGTTTCTGTCAATGCATAGTTGACTTAGGTAACATTGGTGAAGAAAATTTTGCATCAATTTCTGCATTAGGACAAGAAAGCAGTATCACTTTAACAGGTAAAGTTGTTGCCGACACACGTCAAATTGGTGGTTATGAAATACACGTTGATTCGGTTGATATTATTCAAAATTGCAGCGACTACCCAATTGCAAATAAAGAACACGGCATTGAGTTTTTAATGGACCAACGTCACCTGTGGCTAAGAAGCAAGCGCCAATGGGCCATCATGCGTGTTAGAAATCAAGTAATTTTTGCCATTCATAAATTCTTCCAAAAAGAAGGATTCGTGCAAATGGATGCGCCAATATTTACAGGAAATGCTTGTGAAGGCACAACTGATTTGTTTGAAACAGATTTTTATGGCGAAGCAGCATACCTTTCTCAAAGTGGGCAACTATATGGGGAGTCTATGGCTATGGCCATGGGTAAAATATACACGTTTGGACCAACCTTTAGATCCGAAAAATCTAAAACAAGACGACATCTTTCTGAGTTTTGGATGATTGAACCAGAAATGGCGTTCTACGACATTTTCGACAATATGGATTGCATCGAGGATTTTGTTCGGTTTGTTGTCAAAGAGATTCTCGAAAACAGCAAAATGGAGTTAGAGCTTCTTGAGCGCGATACAGCGATGCTTGAAAAGACTGTAAAACCATTTATAAGACTTACTTATGATGATGCGGTTGCCATCATTAAAGGGGAAAAAGAAGTTGATACAAAAACAACAATTGCCGTTTTAGAAGCTGACTTGGTTGAAACCAAAGCACAAATTGAGGCTTTGAAAAAAGACATCGCTGAACGCGAAGCTTTAATTGCAGCTGGTGGTATGAAAAAGGGGAAAGTAAACTTCAACCTAAACACCATCGATAAGAATAAGAACCAAATCAAGCAATTGGAAGAAGACGAGCGAAACATCCCTCAGTGGTTGGAATCAGCTAAGAACTTCACGTACGGAGAAGATTTTGGCGGATCGGATGAGACCGTGCTTACGCGCATGTTCGATGTACCAGTAATGGTATACGATTGGCCACATGAAATAAAGGCATTCTACCTTAAACGCAACCCTGAAAATCCAAGATTTGCCAGAGGTGTTGACATGTTGGCGCCTGAAGGTTATGGCGAAGTTGTTGGAGGAGGAGAAAGAGAAACCAATGAAACGCTGCTCATTGAAAAAATAAAAGAACATCAACTTCCAATGGAAGAGTTTGAGTGGTACCTCGACTTACGCCGCTTTGGATCAGTACCTCATGCAGGTTTCGGTCTTGGCTTGGAACGACTTGTTGCCTGGATTTGCAAGTTACCTCATGTTAGAGAAACAATTCCATTTCCAAGAATGTATGGAAGACTAAAACCATAAAATTGTTCGCTTCATGCCAGCAAACCACGTAAAGCAAAAAATACCAATCCATCAAAAAATGGTTGGCGACGCGGTACGTTTAGGCAACAAAACACCATACATCCACACCCTTGTTGAGCTAGAGGCAACGCATGCTAGAAGTTTGCTTAGAAAGTACAGAAGGGTACACAGCCAATCTGTTTCTTTCTCTACGTATGTATTGGCTTGCTGTATAAAGGCAATCAAACAAGACACAACGATTCAAAGGACGTTTACAGGAAACAATTCCTCAGTGTATTATGACGTTGTTGACGTTTTTTACCCTAATGAGTTAGATCGCGAAACACCAAAAGTGGTTAGCACCTTAATTAAAAATGCAGAGAATTTATCACTTATAGACCTCCAGCAGCAGGTCAATAATGTTGATGAGCTCATAGACGGTAATCGAAGGTTGTTTATGAAACTTCCATGGTTTGTTCGTAACCTTTTTTATACCCTTTGGCTGGCCATTCCTAAAACCAGAAAGGCGTATTTCGGCACAGTCTATTTTTCTTCCATATTAAATTTTTCTGGTGACCGCCGAGCTTTGGGCGTACCCATACCTATGCACGGATTTGGCATATTTGTTGGAACCATGTGCGACCGATTAATTCAAACCGCTAATGGTGTAGAAAACAAAAGTATGGTTCAAATTACCCTAAGTGTAGATCATCGTGTTAACAACGGGGCTGACATGGCTCGCTTTGTACATCGGTTAAAACACATTCTAGAGTTTGACGATTTAACACAGGATTAGCCTATGCCCAAACTACCTAAAATAAGCGGGGTTGCCTTACTCAAGTGGTTTGCAAGGTTATACGTTCGCCCGCTTGAATCCTTAGAAAAGGTGGTTGGTACAGTCGGCAAGGTCGTGTCTTTTGATGGTGGGAAATATCAAAAACTACATCTTGTTTCTGACCCAGCATATATCAAACACATTCTAAAAACAAATAAAGCAAACTACAAAAGATCTCCGGTAATAAAGGCGTTACGTCCTTTGTTGGGCAATGGTATTTTTATATCGGAAGATCAGGAATGGCAATCTCAACGCAGCCATTTAAAACCTAGCTTCCATGAACATGTGATTCTTCAGTTTGAATCAACAATACAAGAGGAGTGTGACATTCTATGCAATGACTGGAAACACACACCAGGCATTAGAGACGTTGAAGCTGACATGGAGATGCTTATGCTTCGTATATTGGTGCGAACGCAGTTTTGTGATGGTATTGAGGTTGATTATAAAGAAATACATCGTGCACACAATGAAGTGCTAAGCCAAACCAGTATTCGAAATCATAAAATTAAATTTTACGCCAATCGGTTTCGAAAATTCGTAGGCTTTTCTACTTCGGTTACTCCTCAAAGTACTGCCGTTACCTATCTTGACACCGTTGCCAGACATATTATTGCTTTTGCAAGAAACAATCGCAAGAAGTGCAGCTATTGGTTGAATGATATGTTTGATAGGCACGTTGATGAGGCCGAAATACGCGACCAGATTTTAAACTTCATTTTCGCTGGGTACGACACCACTGCTTCTGCTTTAACATGGACCCTATACTGTTTAGCTACCAACACAGTAAATCAAAACGAATGCCGGCAAGAAGCACAAAACACCCAAAGCACTTTTGCCAATTTAAGTAAGCTCCAAATTACAAAACAATGTTTTCAAGAATCCATACGGCTATATCCTCCCGTGTGGTCTATACATAGGCAATCTATGGCTAAAGATGACATTGAAAGCCAACCATTTGATGCACAGACATACTTCATGATCTGTGCTTATACCTTACATCGAGATCCAGATTATTGGGTAAGTCCTGCTGATTTTAAGCCAGAACGTTTTTCGAGCGAAAACATGCGTGGTAAAGCATTTCAATATATTCCATTTGGACAAGGAGAAAGGGTATGCATTGGCCAGTCATTAGCCATTATGGAGTCCCAACTAATTGTAAGTAACTTACTTCGAGAATTCCGTTTTGCCTACAATCAAAGCAAACCACCTCAAATCACTCCAGGAATAATTATGAAAACACGCAACGGTTTATTGTTAGATGTTGCACCTATTTCCTTGAATACCGACGGTATGTAAATCCGAAATCATTTTCGGGCGATGCTTCATATGCCTCACTTTCTTCTTCTTGCCATTCTGCCCATTTAACCTTCGGAAAAAATGTATCGGCATCTTCAACACTGGTGTCGACATGAGAAATATGCAGTTCATGCGCATCGTCTACACTCTGACGGTATATCTCCCCACCCCCAATCACGAATACATCTTCACCTAGTTTCTCGAAGTGCGCAAATGCATTGTTTAAGCTATTGAACACGAGCACACCTTCCGGTTGGTAATCACGTTTACGGGTAACCACCACATTTGTTCTTTTGGGTAATGGACGTCCTATGGACTCATAGCTTTTACGCCCCATAATGATGACATGATTTAACGTCGTTTTTTTAAACAACTGCAAATCATCCTTAATGTGCCATAACAATTGGTTGTCTTTCCCTATGGCATTGTTTTCGGCTATGGCGGCTATGATGTGGATTTTCATGGGGTAATTTTGAATTTCTGAATAATAGAATGTCTGAATAACATGGGTGAATGAGGAATGAGTGATTTTTTAATTTACATATTTCGAAGGATTGAAGAATCGAAGGATTGTATGATTGAAGTTCACCTCTGACTCATTTTTTTCCTAGCGGTAGCAAATATGACTAAGATTTCTGTTGCCTCCTTTAACAAAGCACTAATTTCTTCATTAATGTGTGTAAAATTTCCATCGTGCAACACTTCCAGCCAAAAAACTGTTTCGTCAGCTTCCTCCACCACAATACTTAATTTAGAAAAAAATTCTTTCTTAGATCTGGCTCTGCACGCTGCATTGTAATTGGCTGCAGTACTAGAGGCACTTTTACACAATTGAAACAGTATGACTTTATAAGAATTTCGGTTCGATTGCAGTGTATCACAAAGTTTAAGCACATCAATCGCCAAACTTTTGCATCTTAATTTAATGGCCTTTACGTATTCGACTTTTGAATTAGAATGAGTCATAATTATAAGATTACAAGATTTAAATCTTCAAGCTTTTAGAAAACTCCATAACAAGTAATCCGTCATCCTAAAGCACCACTTCATCAATCCTTCAATCCACCAATCCTTCATACCTTTGTTTAACGATATGCAAAATCATAGCATCACAGTACAAAAAAGCGCTAGAGTTTTCTCTTTAGGCAACCTAGATACTGCGAAAGAAATCTGGATTGTTTTACACGGTTATGCGCAACTGGCGAGTGACTTCATTAAAACATTTGAACCTATAATGAACGACAACCGTGCTATAATAGCACCAGAGGGTTTGCACCGGTTTTACAGAAAAGGATTTTACGGTGATGTGGTGGCAAGTTGGATGACCAAAGAAGATAGGTTAAACGATATTGAAGATTACACGACCTACCTAAACCAAGTTGTTGAGCAGTTTTCGACCGGTGACCAAACGATTCATGTATTGGGATTTTCACAAGGCGTAGCAACAGCATGCCGATGGATTGCAAAATCAAATGTACATGTGGGTAGTATGGTTTTATGGGCGGGCACTTTCCCAACTGACATCACGCTAGAACATCCACAATCCAACTTAGCCTCTTGCAAAAGTTACCTAGTATACGACAATGAAGACCCTTTTAGGAATGAAGATTCTTGGCAGAAGCAACTTAACTTTTTTAAGAAAATTGGACTGTCAACGGTGGTCCACACCTACACTGGCGGCCACAAAATTCCTTCAAAAGAATTGATACGGTTTTTCAAAGAAAACTACGACTGATTACGTCGTTTCTTTCAGGCTAATGTCCATGCTTTGTATTGAGTGCGTCAATGCCCCTATGCTGATATAATCAACGTTTGTTGCCGCATAGCCAGCAAGATTGTCCGCATTAATACCGCCACTTGCTTCAGTTTCAACCTGGCCATCTATTACTTTCAATGCCTCAACAATTTCAGCTGGTGTAAAATTATCTAACATAATGCGATCCACCCCGCCTACAGCCAAAGCTTCTTCAACTTCTGCCATGTTCCGAGTTTCTACTTCCACCTTTAAATCTAGGTTATTGTCTGCTAAGTATTTTTTAGTCTTGTTAACTGCATTGGTAATCCCACCAGCATAATCGTTGTGATTGTCTTTAAGCATAATCATATCGTATAAACCAATTCTATGATTATGGCCGCCACCAACTTTAACCGCCCACTTTTCTAAAAATCTGAGATGAGGTGTTGTTTTCCGCGTGTCCAAAAGTTTAGACCGCGAATCGCCCATCATTTGAACTAACTTATGTGTTTGTGTAGCAATGCCACTTAACCGTTGCATGCAGTTAAGCAATAGTCGTTCTCCGGCCAAGATTGCATGGACACTCCCTGTCACTACAAAACCGATGTCACCATGTTTAACAGCGTCTCCATCCTTTTTAAACATTTCGAAAGTTACATGCTCATCAAGCTCTTTTAATATTACTTGAGCGAGTTCAATACCGGCCACAATGCCGTCGTCTTTAAACAACAGTTTAGCCTTTCCGATGGTCCCATTTGGAATTGATGCCAAAGAAGAATGGTCACCATCTTTAATATCTTCTTCAAAAGCCCTACGGATGAAATCTAAGGTTTGCTTGCTTGTAAAATCCATGAATTTAATCTTGGTTATTCGAACTCAATTTCTTGTATCAAGTAACTATCGCCTTGCTTCTTGACAAATACCGTAACCCGAAACGTTTTTTCTTCACCTGTTGTATAATCGCCTACAGCGAACTTACTTCCTGATGCAGAACTTCCGCGATGCACCAATTTGAATGCTGTTGGGGGATATTTATCAAAAAATCGGTTTAAAATAACTACGGTTTGCGGTTTGCTGTATATTCCTTCGACCTCCCCTGGCAGTTCTAATTCAACACTACTACTGAGATAGTTTGAAAATTTACTGGCATTTCCGCCCGCAATGGCAGATTCAAAGTCGGAGAAGATATCTTGTTGGGGGCTTGCAAAGCCCATCAAAATCAAACTAAGGGTTAACGTGATTGACACAAAGAAGGGTGCTTTTGTAACGCTCATTTAATAATCAAAGTTAAGTGATATTTACTATTTATATGATTCAGGTATGAATTAACTTATATAATTTTACAGGCAGAAATCGTACCAAAAAACATGTTTGAGGTTAAAAATCTTTCTGAGGAAAAATCAATAGTCTGTCAAATTCTTAAAGAATTGAGAGACAAGGAAATACAACAAGATCGATACAGATTTCGTAAAAATATTGAACGCATAGGAATGATTGCGGCTTACGAAATATCAAAGTCGTTAGATTTCGCATCAACCCAAACACAAACACCGCTGGGCAGTTCAGACACTACAGAGTTAGCAGACCAAACGGTAATAGGAACCGTGTTACGCGCTGGCATACCCTTACAACATGGGGTAAATCAATTGTTTAACCAAGCCGACTTGGCGTATATCTCAGCCTACCGCCACCAAACAACAGGCAACCAATTTGAGATAAAAGTGGAGTATCTGGCAAGTCCGAGTATCGAAAACCGGGTATTAATTCTTACCGACCCGATGTTGGCGACTGGGCAGTCGCTTGTTTTAACGTATGAGCAGTTTTTAGCACAGGGTAATCCAAAAAAAGTACACTTAGTTTCGGTAATTGGTAGCCAGGAAGGAGTTGATTACGTAAAACAGCACATACCAAACGCAACCTTGTGGATTGGAACCATAGATCCTGATTTAGACGAAAATGGTTATATCGTCCCTGGCCTTGGTGATGCCGGTGACCTTAGTTTTGGCACCAAAACACAGCACTAAATGAGTAGTAACTATAAACATATTTTTTTCGACTTAGATCACACCTTGTGGGACTTTGCATCAAACAGTCGAAAAACGTTACTTCATCTTTTTGATGAATTCGATTTAGGAAAAAAAGGCATTTCGGAGTTTGATGAGTTTATTCATAAATATGAAACCATCAACGAGGCGTTGTGGGCAAAGTATCGAGCAGGGGAATTAGAAAAACATAGGTTAAGAGACGATCGCTTTCCAACGGTATTAAAACATTGGGACATTGTAGATGTTGGTCTGGCTAACGCGATTAACGAACGATATTTAACCGATGGCCCAAAACAACCTGGCTTGATGCCAAACGCTATCGAAACATTAGACTATCTGCAATCTAAATATGAGGTTCATCTTATTACAAACGGGTTTAAGGAAGTGCAAACGACTAAACTAAATTCCTCTGGACTACATGGTTATTTCAAAACGATTACCACATCAGAAGAAGTTGGAGTGTTAAAACCAAACCCAAAAGTATTTCACCATGCATTGGATTTAGCTACTGCTCACCCTCAAGACAGTATATATGTTGGCGACCATTTTGAATCCGATGTTCTTGGCAGTAAAAATGCCGGAATAGATCAAGTCTTTTTCAATCCACATGACTTAGATCACCCCAAAATTGCAACATTTGAAATCCAAAATTTAGTGGAATTGCAAACGATATTGTAGTGTTCCTGTAATCATTATAGTGCTGAAAAGCTCTTTATTAAATTTCAGAGAATCCAAAGTGCGTCCAAACCAGTAAGCACAAGTTACCAAAAGCATCATGCAGCTACCTCAATACTGTTAATCAAGAAATTTACTCTTGAACCGAATCAACCGCTTTTCGTACACTTCCATATTTGAGCAGGGTAGCTTTAGCGTCTTGATAATTAAGACTTGTTCTTGCCATTACCATTCGGGCTCCTCTGTCAATAAGCTTGTCGTTTGACAACTGCATATCAACCATCTTATTTCCTTGCACATGTCCAAGCTTAATCATTACGGACGTCGTAATCATATTTAAGATAAGCTTTTGTGCCGTTCCTGATTTCATTCGTGTACTACCGGTAACAAACTCAGGACCTACAGGACAATCAATGGCAAAATCGGCAATTTGCCCAACTTTACTATCAGCATTACAGGCAATGGAGCCACAGCTGACATCATGCGTTTTGCACGCCTGAAGACCTCCGATGACATATGGCGTCGTTCCGCTAGCACTAATACCGATTACAAAATCTTTGTCAGAAACGTCATATGCTTTCAGGTCAAGCCAAGCCTGCTTTGTATCGTCTTCTGCATTTTCGACCGCGACGCGAATAGCAGGATCACCACCTGCGATAATACCTACAACGCGTCCATGGTCAACCCCAAACGTGGGCGGACACTCTGATGCATCAACCACGCCCAATCTACCACTTGTACCCGAACCAATATAAAACAACCTACCCCCATGACGCATTTTATCATACACGGCATCAATCAATGTGGATATAGGCAACAATTGTTGACCAACACTTTCGGGTACTGTTTGATCAAGTGTATTCATAGATTTCACCAAATCATTTGTAGACATTTGGTGCAACCCATCAAACAGCGAATCTGATTCTGTTGTTTTAGTCATAGCACAAAAAAAGTGGCTCAAGGCCACTTTTTTAAATAATGTTATCCAACTGCGTCCTCCGAAGGAGAACTTCTTTGGTTGTTTCCTCGGTCCCGATTGTCGCCTCTCGGACCGCGATTATCTCTTCCTCGGTTATCACGACCACGATTGTCGCGTCCTCGGTTATTACCTCTTCGATCGTTTCCACCCCTTCTATCGCCGTCTCGTCGTTCTCTTCTTTGTGGCTCAACGTATCCTTCAGGTTTTTCAAGTAATACTTTTCTTGACAATTTGAATTTTCCTGATCTTTCGTCTATATCCAGAAGTTTTACTTTTACTTCTTCTCCATCTTCAAAAACGCCTTCCATAGTTTCAAGTCGTTCCCATTTGATTTCAGAAATATGCAATAGCCCCTGCTTTCCAGGTAAGAATTCGATAAATGCACCAAAGTCCATTACACCTTTAACGATACCGTCATACACTTTCCCAACTTCAGCATCTTCGCAAATTCCATCAATAATAGATTTCGCCATATCAAGTCCTTCTTTATCGGCTGACATGATTTCAACCATTCCTTTACCATCAACTTCCTCAATAGTAATTGTGGTATTGGTTTTTTCTTGAAGTTCTTGAATTACCTTTCCTCCTGAACCGATAATCGCTCCAATTTTGTCTTTTTCAACAGCAAATTTAACAAGTCTTGGCGTGTGTGGTTTTAAATCTTCACGAGCCGTAGTAATGGTTTTTTCCATTTCTCTAAGAACATGTGTTCTTCCTTCTTTGGCTTGCATTAATGCTTCTTCCAACACGTCGTATGAGAGTCCATCTACTTTCATATCCATTTGACATGCATAGATTCCAGTGTCGTTACCAATCAATTTGAAATCCATATCTCCTAAATGATCTTCATCACCTAAGATATCTGTCAAAATTGCGTACTTACCGGTTTCTGGGTCCGAAATCATTCCCATTGCGATACCGCTAAGTCCAGCTTTCACATTTATACCAGCATCCATCAATGCCATAGAACCTGAACAAACCGTTGCCATAGAACTAGAACCATTTGATTCCAACACATCTGATACGATACGTACTGTATATCCAACGTCTTCAGGTAACATTCTTTTTAAACCTCGAGCTGCCAAGTTTCCATGACCAATTTCACGACGTCCTGGACCTCTATTTGGTCTAGCTTCTCCAACAGAAAATGCTGGGAAGTTGTAGTGAAGCATGAATTTACTTTTACCAGATAAATTTGGGCTATCTAATAACTGCTCGTCTAATTTAGAACCTAACGTTACTGTTGCCATTGCTTGAGTTTCACCTCTAGTAAACAATGCTGAACCGTGAGGAATAGGTAAAGGACTTACTTCCGACCATATCTGCCGTACTTCATTTAGTTTCCGTCCATCTAATCTTCCGCTTGTTTCAAGAACCATATTTCGTATAGCGTCTTTCTTTACCTTACCGAAATATTTCTTAACCAATTTACCCTTTTCCGTCATTAGCTCTTCACCTAATGATTCAGTATATTCATCATACGCTCCGGAAAATGCTGCTGCACGTTCGTTTTTGTCAGCAGGAATCTTCCCTATATCGTATAATTTTTGGTAACAATCGGCCTTCACTTTAGCTTCTAGTTCTTCGTCTTTGTCTCCACCATCGTATTCACGTGGTTCAGGACGGCCACCATTTAATTCTGCTAATTCCAATTGAGCTGCACAATGCTTCTTGATAGCTTCATGTGCCACTTTCAATGCCTCAATCATTTCTTTTTCAGAAACACCATCCATCTCACCTTCAACCATGTTGATATCAGCAGCTGTACCAGCTACGATTAGGTCGATATCGCTGTTCGCTACTTCTTCACGGTAAGGATTAACGATAAAATTACCATCAACACGTCCGATTCGAACTGTTGAAATAGGTCCGTCAAATGGGATATCTGTTAATGTCAGCGCTGCAGATGCGGCTAAACCAACAAGTGCGTCAGGCATAACATTATCGTCAGACGACATTAGTTGGATCATTACTTGTGTTTCCGCGTGGTAATCAGATGGGAACAATGGTCGTAATGTTCTGTCGACGATACGACAGATTAGCACTTCGTAATCAGATAATCTACCTTCTCTTCTGAGGAAACTTCCTGGAACACGCCCTACAGCTGCAAATTTTTCTTGATAATCTACAGACATGGGTAAAAAGTCAACACCTTCTCGTGCTGTTTTTGCTGAAACTACTGTTGCTAAAATTCTAGTATCACCACATGATAAAAAGATGGAACCATTGGCTTGTCTAGCTAATCGGCCAGTTTCTAGCGTTATCTCTCGGCCATCTCCGAGATCAATTGTTTTTTGGATTGCTTCAAATTTCATATAATTCTTCTGTTAATGGGCCCAATGCCCTGTTCGATAAAATGCAGAAAAAAAGGCCTTAAGCATAACTTCCTAAAGGCCTTTTTTGTATTACATTAACTGTAATGTTATTTTCTTAAACCAAGTTTTTGGATAATATCTCTGTATCTAAAGATATCTTTCTTGGCAACGTAGTTAAGCAATGCGCGTCGTTTACCAACTAACGCGATTAAGCTTTTTTCTGCGGAATAGTCTTTTTTGTTGATTTTCAAATGCTCTGTTAAGTGCTTGATTCTATGCGAGAACATAGCAATCTGAGCTTCACTGTTTCCAGTGTTTTTTTCATTCCCACCGTGATCAGTGAACATTTGTTTTTTTAAGTCTGATGTTAATCTCATGTTAACCTTTAATAATTCGTTTCGTCTGTCGTTTTCTAAATAGTCCGCAAAGATATCACTTTATCCATTAATAATGGAACAAATTGCTCTTTTTTAAAACAGGGCCATTTACACCTAATAACCACCCAACCAACGTCGGGAAAACCATTCAATGCAAAGCAGTCCGACAATAAAGAAGAACAACCACTTTTGGCTAATTAAATCACGGTACCGGCTACTCTCTTTAACCACAGACGAGGCGTTAGGCAAAGCCAATAATTCGTCTGCTAATGCATCCCAGTTTTCTTTTGAATAGTAAGCTCCTCCCGATTCTGTTGCCAGTTGTCGCATTAACGCGTAGTCGGCCGTTAATGTTTGGCTTTCGAGTTGAACTGCTTTAACTATCAAACTTCCTGACTCCTTGAACAATGCTCCATTATGTTGCGCAGTTGCATTAAAACTATAAGTACCAATAGGCAATGCACCAACCGAATACCTGTATGCCCCTTGTTGTGGCACTAACGTATAGGTATATTGTGTTCCATCAGCATGGCTTAAGGTTAACTCAACATTTGCATCCTCTGTAAATTCGTAACTGTCGTTATATACCTCGCCAATAAATGAAATCTTATCATTTTCGAAATAACTTTTACCCGAGGTGTACACTTTAAACTTGCGTTTATCATCTTTTAATGCCAGGTACTGAATCGACTTTCGTAACAGTTGTTCAATATTTTCAAAAGACTCATTTTGTTCATAGTCTTGGTATTGCCATCTCCACAACCCTTCTCCTGAACACACGCCAATCCGATACCCAGAATTATTCGTAAAAGACAACATCGGCATAGACGTTTCTACTGAGCCAATACGCTGATATGCCAAGATGTTAGCTGTTACTGGAAGCTTAAACTCACCAAAAGGTATCGTTAGTGGTGGCGCATTTTGCATAAATTGGGCAATATCATCACCAACATCAAATAGGGCAAACTGTGGATTTACTTTTGCCAAACCTTGATTAAAATTACGCCTGTTACCTTGTATTTCAATGCCTAAATCTAATCGGTTTAACAAATCGATATTGGTTTGGGTACCAAGAATAGACAACAATGGTATTTTAAGCTCTTTAATTCCTTGCAGCAAATTGGACTCATAAGCATTTACAGGGAGTTGATGGGTAATTACAAGATCATATTTATTCGCTTCTAGTTTATCAAATAAACCAATCTGAACGTCCAGTTCGTATTGGTCATTGCTTGAGATTACTTTGCGCAACAGCGCCACATCAGGGTGAGGTGCATGAGCAGCAACCAAAATCTTTTGCTTAACATCCAAAACGTCGGTATACACCAATCTTGAATTGTTTCCGGTATTCAGTTCATCTGGCAATCCTGAAACACTTACGCGATAAACTTGGTTTCCTGTTGCTTTCGCTTCAAGAAAAAACGTGTGCGATGTTGTAAATCTTGAGCCTTTAATCCCAATTCCTTTTTTAGCTAATTTCTTTCCGTTTTGCCAAATGCTCAATTCAACATTTTGGCCATTTGCCTTGTCGGCATTAACCACTACCTCAATCGGAAACATGTTCCCTAGAAAGGTTACGGCATTTGCTTTTGCATTATAGATAGATACGTCTTGATAAAGTGAAGTATCACCTACAGGTATTGTGAATACAGGGAAGTTTGCTTTTTGAGTTTCAAAACTTGGATTAACACCAACATTGTATATACCATCTGATACCAGCACAAGTCCTGCAACATTTCTGGTGTCATACAGTCTTCGAATTTCTCTAAAAGGCGCAGCAAGGTCTGTATTGGTGGTACTAAATTGAGGCGCTTCAGTTGAGGCACGAAGCCGAATTACATCATATTTATCGGATAACGTTTCATCCAATTTTGCAACGTCCTTGACAAGTTGATTTCTGGCGTAAGCACTATCACTGCCTAAAATCATAGATTGAGACTGGTCGGCATGAATAAATACAACGGGTTTTTCAATAGTCGTTTCAATGTATTTCAACAGTGGGTTTAACACCAAGATGGCCAATGCCGTAACAACGATGGTTCGCACAATCGCCAACACCCATTGAATTACAGGTCTTTTATTCGAGTCTTTTCGCAAAGATTTTCGATACAACAACATGCTGTAAATCACCCCTAGGCATAAACAGAGTAGCAAAAACGAAGTGGGCTGTTCTAGAATTAAATCCATACTCGAGGCGGCAAATATAATGGGCTAAACAATACCTACCCAACGTTTTAAATAGCCATTAATTGTCACCAAAGATGTTTATATATCAAGGGAAGGCGTAACCATAATATTCTTAATTTCGTGGCTTATTCGTCAGGTAACATAAATACAGAAAGAGTAGACGCAGAATGATTGTTTCTTATAATTGGTTAAAAAGCCTAATCCCATTTAAGGATTCCCCAGAAGACTTGAGCAAATTGCTTACCGACACTGGACTAGAAGTTGAAAAATTGCACAAAATTGAATCAATTAAAGGCGGTTTAGCAGGCTTGATCGTAGGCGAGGTTTTAACCTGTCAACCAGCAGAAAACACAGACAATTTAAAAGTCACAACTGTCGATGTTGGCACAGGCAATGCACTACCAATTGTATGCGGTGCCCCCAATGTAGCCGTAGGTCAAAAAGTAGTGGTGGCCCCAGTTGGAACAACGATTTATCCAGCTCAAGGAGAAAATTTCAAGATAAAAAAAGCCAAAATCAGAGGCCACGTTTCTGAAGGCATGTTGTGTGCTGAGGATGAAATTGGCTTAGGAAGTAATCACGACGGAATACTCTTGTTAGACAGCCAAGCAAAAGTTGGGACATCCGCCCGAGATTTGTTTGACCTTAACGAAGATTATCAAATTGAAATTGGATTAACACCCAATCGAGGGGATGCTGCTTCACACCTAGGAACGGCTAGAGACATTCAGGCGATGACAGATGCTTCGATTGCCCTTCCTAAAGTTGACGACATCCAGTGCGAGGTTGATTGCCCTATTAACGTTGTTATTGAAGACGATAAAGATTGCCCAAGGTACAGCGGCATATTACTGAACAACATTCACGTTACCGAAAGTCCAAAATGGTTAAAGGAGCGATTGCTTTCTATAGACATCAACCCTATCAATAATGTGGTTGACACAACCAACTTCGTTTTACATGAACTAGGACAACCCATTCACGCGTTTGATGCCAAAAAAATCAATGGCAATATTCATATAAGAAGGGCTAAAAATGATGAACAGATCACCACTCTTGATGATATCAAGCGAGATTTGATTGGCCACGAATTGCTAATAGCAGACGAAAAGAAAGCATTGGCAATGGCTGGTGTTTTTGGGGGATTGGATTCTGGTGTTACAGCAAGCACCACAGCTGTCTTTATTGAAAGTGCATATTTTGAACCTGCAGTAATACGAAAAGCTGCAAAGCAACATGGTCTTAATACGGATGCATCCTTTCGCTATGAAAGAGGTTGCGATCCAAACATTACCATTTATGCATTGAAACGCGTTGTAGACATATTAAAAGAAGTTGCAAATGCTAAAGAAGCTTCTAAAATCATTGACAACTACCCAAATAAAATTCCACACAACGAGATTACATTTAACACCACATGGTTAAATAGTTTTTGCGGAATATCACTGTCCAATGACGCCATTTCAGATATCTTGAGAAGGTTAGAGATTGATGTTATAAAAACCGACAACAATGACATTACCGTAAGTGTGGCTCCGTATCGTAGTGATGTATTAAGACCAGTGGATATTGCTGAAGAAGTTCTAAGAATCTATGGATTTAATCAAGTCGACATCCCAAAAAGGTTGTCGATGACGCCAAGCATTTCCACAAAATTTAACCCAACTCAATTACGCGATAAGGTGTCAGAATTTCTTGTCTCCAAGGGCTTTTTTGAGACAATGAGTAATAGTCAAACCAAGCCAAACGACAGAACAGATGTACAACCTGTAGCACTTTTGAATCCGCTAAGTATTGACCAATCAGTAATGCGGACAGATATGCTAGATGGCATGATGAGTTCTATAGCGTTCAACTTAAACCGTAAAAACAAAGACCTTTTATTTTTTGAATTCGGCAAGACCTATCAGAAACTAGATAGCACATATGACGAGACAAATCAGATAATCGTAGCTGCTTCTGGCCATACATCTGATAATAACTGGGCAACAAAAGCTCAGAAAGGAGACTACTTTTACTTAAAAGGATTGTTCGAATCGATGTCTGACATTTTAGGTTTACCGTTTAAGAAGTTTCTTAAGGATGTTAGTCTGCATACATTGAGCCCAACCTTGAAAAAAGAATATGGATTAAAGCAAGACGTACATTATGCCATAGTTAACTGGGATTCTTTGTGCCAACGCATGCAGAATGTTAAGTTTAAATTAGAAGACATACCTGTGTATCCCGTTGTTTCTCGAGATTTGAGTGTAGTATTAGACAAAGACGTGGCGTACAATTTGGTTGAACGAATTGTTAAAGAATGTACCGGGGCGTTTTTCAAGAATTTAACTTTGTTTGATGTTTATGAGGGCAAGAACATTAATGCAGATAAGAAATCGTATGCGATATCAATAGAATTGTATGATGCGAAACAAACAATGACCGACGAACGCATAGAAAAAATTATGAGCAAGGTGATGTCTCGCCTCGAAAAAGATGTACAAGCACTAATCAGAAAATAAATGACTGACGCTGAGCAAAAACTGTGGAATTTTGAAGTAAGTCTAAAAGAAATGCTTAATCGTTTAGGCGAATTAAAGACTGAAAATCAAGACTTAGCGAATAAAAACGAGTCATTAGAAACTCAACTTACGACCCAAAAAAACCTCATAAAAGATTTAGAGGAGAATAATAAAAACGTTAAACTTGCCGAGACAATGTCTCAATCGATGGGTGATCAAGAAGAGTTAAAACAACAAATTGATAACTATATTAAAGAGATAGATCGATGTATTGCACTTTTAAGTGATTAAAATTGGATAGTGCGCAAAATGAAATATCGATAAAGGTTACAATAGGAGATAGACAATATCCGCTTAAAATAAATGCTGCTGAAGAAGAATCCGTTCGAAAGGCAGCAAAATTGATAAATGAAAAATCGAAATTTTACCAAGAAAACTTCTCGGTAAAAGATAAACAAGATTCACTTGCCATGGCAGCCTTAGAATTTGCCACAGAGGTAGCTGGATATCAATTGGAGCAATCTTCTGACAAGCACCTTTTAGATAGAAAAATTTCGTACTTCCAAACACTTATAAATGATGCAATACGTTGACTCACAATTGTTTAATTAAAACAACAACGTACAATGGACATTACAACAATACTAATTGGATTACTCGCTGGAATTATTGCTGGAGGTGGGATAGCATTTTTGGTGCTAAACAACAAGTCAAATTCTAAGGCTACCCAAATTATAAAGGAAGCTGAACAAAAAGCGAATCAGTATAAAAAATCTCGAGAGCTAGAAGCAAAGGAAAAATTTTTAAAGCTTAAACAAGAGCACCAAAAGGAAACTCAACAGAGAGAAAGCTCTATTTCGCGCAAGGAAGATGACCTTAGAAAAAAGGACCAAAGCTTAAGTGACAAAATCCAAAACCAAGAGCATAAATTTAAAGAAGTTGAGTCCATTAAGAAAAACTTATCTCAGCAACTCGAAATTGTAAATATCAAAAAAACGGAGATTGAGAAAGCGCACGGCAACCAAGTAAAACAACTTGAAAAAATAGCAGGCTTAACCGCTGATGAAGCCAAAAAAGATCTTGTTGAAGCACTTGTTGACGAAGCCAAAACAGACGCTATATCCAAAATAAAATTAATCGTTGAAGAGGCTAAGCTTAAAGCAAACAAAGAAGCCAAGCGGATGATTCTCCAAACGATTCAGCGAACAGCCGCTGAACAGGCTATTGAAAATACCGTTACGGTGTTTAACATCGACAACGACGACATAAAAGGTAGAATAATTGGTAGAGAAGGTAGAAACATTAGAGCGTTAGAAGCTGCAACCGGCATCGAAATTATCGTTGACGATACGCCAGAAGCAATCATCCTATCAGGATTTGACCCAGTAAGACGAGAAATTGCAAGGTTATCACTACACAGATTGGTTACAGATGGAAGAATTCACCCAGCAAGAATTGAAGAGGTGGTTCAAAAAACCAAAAAAGATGTAGATAACGAAATAATCGAACATGGCGAACGCGCTGTAATCGACTTAGGCATTAACGGTTTACATCCTGAACTGATTCGTATCGTTGGAAGAATGCGTTACAGATCTAGTTACGGACAAAACTTATTGCAACACAGTCGTGAAGTAGCCAACATGTGTGCCATCATGGCTGCCGAATTTGGCCTTGATCCGAAAATGGCCAAACGTGCAGGGTTGTTGCATGATATTGGTAAGGTGCCTGATGAAGATGCTGAGACTCCTCACGCACTTCTAGGTATGAAATGGGCTGAAAAATATGGCGAAAGTCCTGAGGTTTGTAATGCCATCGGAGCTCACCACGACGAAATCGAAATGACCAATTTGATATCACCAATAGTACAAGCGTGTGATGCAATAAGTGGGTCGAGACCGGGTGCCAGAAGAGAAGATGGTGAAGCGTACATCAAACGTCTTCAAGATTTGGAAAAACTTGCCTTAGGCTTTGACGGTGTCGAAAAAGCATTTGCGATACAAGCTGGCCGCGAGCTACGGGTTATTGTAGACAGTGACGTATTGCAAGACAAGCAAGCCGATCTACTCTCTTTTGATATTAGCCAAAAGATTATGAAAGAAATGATCTATCCTGGCCAAATCAAAGTGACCGTTATTCGAGAAAGACGGGCCGTTAATTTCGCAAAATAGACCACAGCTTGCAATGCGTTTGTTGACCATTGTGCTCTGCTTATTATTATCTAGGTGCACATCTACGCCCCAATCTGAAGTTAAGTCTACTGAAGCACCCTCACTTATTGCTGTCATTGAACCTTTACCTAATAAAGATTCAGTCGTGCTTAGCACGCTAGAGTTGCAAATGCAGGAGGCTAATTTGATTAATGTACAATGGCTTAATTCAGATATCGTTGTAGACCTAAAATACAGCACAACAGACAACTTTCTTCAGCAAGACGTCTATGGGAAATTCGAAAAAGCCTATCTAGAAGAGTTTACTGCAAAAAAGCTGGCATTAGCCCAGCATCACCTACGTCAATTACAAACGGGAGTGAATATAAAAATATGGGACGCCGCTCGACCAGTTTCATTGCAACAAAAGATGTGGGATGCATTAAACGTCCCTGCAAACCAAAAAGGTCGCTTTGTGAGCAACCCTAAGAACCACTCATTACATAACTACGGTTGTGCGGTTGACGTTACACTGGTCGACATCAACGGCATTGAACTTGACATGGGGACAATCTTCGACCAATTTGACTCGTTGGCACAACCCAAGTACGAGCAATTACTGATGCAGACAGGCGTTATTAGCAAAAAACAACTGTCCAACAGAAGACTGTTACGTCAAGTAATGACCTCAGCTGGATTTTCTACTATTACTTCTGAATGGTGGCATTTCAATAGTTGTTCTCGTGGTTATGCAAAATTGAATTACCCTTTGCTTAATTGAGGATGATGGTACGCATAAGTATAAAAGTTACGAATCAAAACTATCAGTAATTTGAAATGTTATTTTTGCAGGCGATTTCGAGAAAGAAATGATTGAAACGGATATAATTATAATTGGTGCTGGCCCATGTGGCCTTTTCACAGTGTTTGAAGCAGGGTTAATTAAACTGCGTTGTCATTTAATTGATTCTCTGGCTCAACCTGGAGGACAATTGGCGGAAATTTATCCCAAAAAACCGATATACGATGTACCGGGTTTCCCGTCGATTCTTGCAGGAGAGTTGGTCGATAATCTAATCAAACAAGGCGAGCCGTTTAAGCCAGGCTTCACACTTGGTGAACGCGCTGAGCAAATTGAAAAAACGGAAGACAACCAGTTTATTGTTACCACCAATAGAGGAACGCAGCATAAGGCCCCCGTGGTTGCGATTGCTGGCGGTTTAGGTTGTTTTGAACCTCGAAAACCAGAACTGACAAATCTGGAAAAATATGAAGATCACGGGGTTGACTATATTATCAAAGACCCAGAAAAATTCCGCGATAAGAATGTAGTGATTGCTGGTGGAGGTGATTCGGCTTTAGATTGGTCGATATTTTTAGCCGACGTGGCAAAAAGTGTTACGCTTGTACATCGTCGTTCCAAGTTTAGAGGAGCATTAGATAGTGTAGAAAAGGTGGAGATGCTGTCTCAAGCTGGAAAAATTGATTTAATCACCAATGCAGAAATCACTGAATTAGGTGGTGGCTCTGATTTAGAAAGCGTACACATTTTTAAGAAATTAGAGGAGACATCGGTTATAAAAGACGTTGATTACTTCATACCATTGTTTGGCCTATCACCAAAACTAGGCCCATTAAAAGAATGGGGATTAAACTTAAATAAAGAATCCATTCCGGTAAACACGGTTGATTATAGTACTAGTGTTCCAGGAATATATGCCATAGGCGACATCAATGACTACGAAGGGAAACTGCGTTTGATTCTCTGCGGATTTCATGAAGCCACTATTATGGTGCAGTCAGCGTATAGACGTATCCATCCTGAGAAAAATTTAGTCTTAAAGTACACCACCGTTAGTGGAGTAAACGCATTTAATTGATGGACGATATCATAACTATATACGTCACTGATCTTCATGGTGACCGTCATGAGATTCAAGCCCCAACCGACATGGGTTTAAACGTGATGGAGGCTATAAAAGCTAACAACCTGACTGTTAAGGCAACCTGTGGTGGTATGGCCATGTGTGCCACCTGCAACGTCATTATCAAAAGTGACCACGAACTACCCGAAATGAGTGAGTCTGAGGAAGACATGCTTGATGAAGCGTTTGTTTTGGAGGTAGAAGGCAGTCGGTTAAGTTGCCAGATTCCAGTGTCAGCTGAAATTGACGGGTTAGAGTTGTCGATGGCTCCTTTATCTAATCCAGAAGATTAGTGTAACATTTTCCAAAGTTGATCCTTGAGTTGGGGTATGTTGTACCCGGTCACAGAGGAAATAAATATTGTTTTCAAATCTTGCGGCAGTGTTGCTTGAATTTCTTCGGTTAATTCCTCGTCCAACATGTCCGATTTACTTATCGCCAGCACACGGTCTTTGAATAACATTTCGGGATTGTATTGCTTGAGCTCCGCCAACAATACCTCATATTCTTTTACGATATCATCGCTGTCGGCTGGAACCATAAACAGTAAAATGGAATTGCGCTCGATATGACGTAAAAACCTGTGTCCTAAGCCCTTACCTTCGCTTGCCCCCTCTATTATTCCAGGAATATCAGCCATAACAAACGACTGATAGTCATGATATTTCACAATGCCTAAATTAGGCACTAGTGTTGTAAATGGATAATCTGCAATTTCTGGTTTAGCAGCCGAAACTACTGAAAGCAAAGTTGATTTACCCGCATTCGGAAAGCCAACTAAACCTACGTCTGCAAGTACTTTTAATTCAAGTACTTTCCACTCATCAAGGCCATCCTCTCCTGGCTGGGCATAACGAGGTGTTTGGTTTACGGAGGATTTAAAATTCCAATTCCCTAAACCTCCACGCCCACCTTTGAGCAATATTTCTGTCTGATTGTCTTTAGTGATTTCAAAAAGGACCTCACCCGTTTCAGGATCTTTAGCGACTGTACCTAGTGGCACATCAATAATTTGGTTTGCTCCTGTTTTTCCCGTTTTTCGACCCTTACCACCATTTGTGCCGTCGTCACAGATAATGTGTTTTTTATACTTCAGGTGAAGTAAAGTCCAAAGTTGTGCATTACCTCTCAATACTACAGAACCACCTGGACCACCATCGCCACCATCTGGTCCACCTTTACTGTTAAATTTATCTCGAAATAACGACCAGCTTCCGCTTCCCCCGCTTCCAGAGCGGCAGTTAATTTTCACATAATCAATGAAATTTGGATTGGCCATGTATTGTCAGTGATTTTTAGCTACGTACAGAGTCTACCGCGGTGCAAAGTGAATTGAAGATATCATCAATTTCACCTAAACCATTAATTCTATGAAGGACGTTTTTGGCCGCATAAAATTCTAGGAGTGGCTCCGTTTTGTTGTTGTATTCTGCAAATCTGTTGCGAATTTTATCTTCACTCTGATCGTCAGTTCTTCCAGAAACTTTGCCTCTTTCAAGTAATCTTGAAACAAGTTCGTTTTCTTCAACCTCTAAGGCTAAAACCGCATGAATATTGGTGTCTAGCTGCATTAATATTTTAGACAATGCCTCACCTTGAGATATCGTTCTAGGGAAGCCATCAAATATGAAACCGTTTGATTCTTTCGTGGTTTTCAAAAAATCTTCTACCATAGCGATAGTTACCTCGTCAGGCACCAATTCACCTTTATCGATAAAAGATTTGGCAAGAAGGCCTAATTCCGTTTCCCCTTTAATATTTGATCTAAAAACATCACCCGTGCTTAAATGTATTAGATTATACTTTTCAAGTAACATAGCACTTTGTGTGCCTTTGCCTGCTCCTGGAGGTCCGAATATTATTATGTTAAACATATTATGCTCGTGTTAAGTCCGCAAATTTAGCGCAATATCAGACTTAAGCTTAGTTCTGCAAGACAAAAATGAACCAATAATTGCCCAAGTATTTGGCTAACGGTGATTCTATGTTTTCCTTTGAAGAAAAGAATATCTATTGTGCTCCAAGCTGTC
>Ga0206129_10000585_pt1 | contig 55500 bp, 59 predicted proteins | sample Helgoland_Spring_8_FD_148616 | JGI IMG/M metagenome (GOLD analysis project Ga0206129, IMG submission 148616) | Pelagic subsurface seawater microbial communities from Kabeltonne, Helgoland, North Sea - Helgoland_Spring_Bloom_20160502_2 | ecosystem: Environmental > Aquatic > Marine > Epipelagic ...
TCCGACGCCGCAACTATCCAACTCGCCGATCAGTTGAGCGAGGTGGGGGAGGGAGCGGCCAAGGCGGTCGAGCTTGAAGCAGATCACCGCCTCAAACTCGCGACGACGCACGCCAGCCATCATCTTATCCAGCGCTTGCCGCGAGAACTTCGCGCCGGATGTATGATCCTCGAAAATGACTGTCTCGTATCCCCGCGCCTTTGCCACACGTTCGGTGTCAGCTCGTTGAGAATTGACGGATTGATCTTTAGTCGAGACGCGGAGGTAGATGGCTGCTTTCACTCCTTACACTACGCAGCGGCGGCGAATCATCAACGTGCTACGTTCAATTAAACGAACGTTTATGCTGAATGTTTATCGCGCAGGCATAGCGCGGCCTAGCAGCCTAGTTGTGGCCACCCCCTTTGTTTGAAAGGTCGGCGCGAATCTCTGCATCCAACTCGGTCAACTGCGCCAAGAGCGACCGAAGGAGCGCGGGCGATTGCTTGGCCTTCTCCATCAAGTCCTCTTGCGTCATGATCTTCTTCGATACGATCTCTTGCCGCTTCACTGGCATTCCCTCCACGGGGTTCAACCTCGCCCGGCCTCGGTTCCTTTTTTGTTGCGACCGAGTCGCACGATTCTAGTGGTTTTTGGGCGATCTTCGGCTCGCGCGCGCGTAGCCCCCCTTCGATCTTACCTCTCCTTTTTTCTGCGTTATTTGCCTCCATCATATTCGGCCTCCTGTTGCGTCCGACCCTCACGTTTAGCAACACGCAGAGCTGCTGCGGGAGCGTCGAACTTTGGGAAGCTATCATGTATGAGTCCTGATGCGGACTTGTACACCTGCCCATTCGAGTCGATGTATTTATGATCCTCCTCGGTAAATGTGAGTGTAACCGGATCTCGTGGATGTTTAGTGTGTGTAGTTTGCGGCATAATTCATTTCATAGTTTGGCTAATTTGTCTTTGGGGCGCTTTTTTGGTTTTTTGCCCCCAGAATGGGCTTGAATATGCGGGGACACTAGAGACGCCTCTGTGTATAGAGGCTACCTAGTAATATATATATACCTACTATTACTGTTACTCTCCCTATACTATACTGTCTCCTTGTCCCCATAGGGTTAAAAGTAGTGTTAAGTAGTTAATATTCAATGGATTAGGAGGAGACAATAACTACTGTCTCTATGCTGTCTCACCTGTCTCCCTGGTTGCCTTAATTTAAAGTAGTGTTCGTCTTTTGGGCTGTCCCCACTGTCCCCACTGTCCCCAACTGTAATTATTGTTAATAGGTTTTAGTCTAAACGCTGTCTCCACTGTCCCTAACTGTAATTATTGTTAATAGGTTTTAGTCTAACCGCTGTCTCCATTGTCCCCACTGGTAAGTCCAGATACGAACGGCAAACCCCCGACGCCTGCCGTAACCATCTTCCGCCTATGCTCATTCTCCTCGTCAGCTTGCCATAGGAACCCGCGTGTTTCCTTTGTTCGACCAGAGTTCCATACCTTGACCGGTGCAGCGCGCAGGAACTTAGTGTGCTTGTTCTTGGCAAGATTGCGCACGGTTTGCTGTGTAATCTTGCTACTGAAGTCAGTAGTTTCATTGGCCCATCCTAACCACTTGCCGAATACGCGATTCTGTATGAAGATATTGTCGGTATCCGGATCGACGCCAGCGATGTTTTCAAGCCGCCACCCTCCTTAGTCTTGTGGTCATACCATCCGTCCTTCTTTAGTGCGACATTATAGCCATCGCCACCGCGCCACACTGCTTGGCAGCGCCCCTCGCGGTTAACGGTAAGGCCAAGCACGGTTGTAACGAACTGGATGCAGTCGCCCGCTTGGGTGATTTCGTCGAAGTCATAGAATTTCATTACTGACTCCCCCCTTCTATCAGTGATTCTAAATGCACTGAAAGTGAGGCCGCTTGTATCAGCCGAATGCCACGAATCTGACCCGGCTTACGCAGCGACACACTCTTCACTGGCGGGTCATAATGATTCGCGGGGCTTGGCAAGATCAGCTCATTTAAAGCAGACCTTGAAAGACCGGTTAAAGCACATCGCTCACCGCTCTTGGGCAGACGGAGCCATTCTGGGCGAGCCGTCGAAGTTATAATATGTTTAGCTGTATCTGTCTTCATCGACAGACATCAAAAACGAAAAATAAAATCCGTTAAGAGCCAGGCCTTACCAGAAATGTATGTTTTTTTTGACTGTCACTAGACGTTAAGACGCCCGAGAAATGCATCGCGTATCCGATTCTGGGCTCTTTCGACAATTTCAGAGTCTCGAATATCCAGCCCACTCGCTTCCAACAGTTCAATCTCATGTTGCAGCAATGCCACGTCCAGAGACTCCGCCTTTGATCGTGTATCCATGCGATGAGCCTCTAATGACTCATTCCACTGCCTTAACTGCTTTCTCAGTCGGCTCAGTTTGGTATGTTTACGATTATTTGCCCGCTGTTCAGCGCCAGGCAAACCAAGCGCAGATATATGCGAATTCTCATGCAACGGCTGTCCGTCCTGACTAAACACAAACGCATTCCATCCGCAGGTAAACCATTCCATTCGGTCATCGAGACTCCCCGAAAGACAAGGCAAGGACGCCGCTTCATGTCGCCACGCAGGTAACCCATCATCACCGAATCGATTAAGATCCACTCGATATTGAGCTCTCGCCTCAGTTAGTTCGAAATACATGCTCGATACAAATTCTTGAAGATGAGTCCCCAGATTTGCATCCTTTATTTTATAAGACACCGCGCTGCCTAAACCGATAATCTTTAGCATTTTCTGATTAGCATCACGGGATGCCTTGTGCTCCGGAATGAACCCCGGCCAATCCGAACATATACTAGCTCTCGATTTCAGCGCCTCCGGATTATTGCCTGCAACATCAACCAAACAGTTGCTACCAACCCGAGCCATCTGCTCCAAAAAAGCACCAGCTAACGAGGCCATCTCGCCATCGTCTTCATAACTGAGCTGCTGCATCGCTCGTATAGCCGTTATTCCTGTATAGTATATCTTCTCGATATCCTGCCCGAGTATATTTTCATTCTTCATAGATAATTATGGGATCTCTTTGATGCTTGGGATTTTTGAAATTGCGGGACGCTGTGCGCTCACATCCAAGTGAACGTAGCGCCGATGAATCTCGTCACTGGAATGACCGGCCATGGCCTGACGGACATCAGCGGACACATCCACATTGGCTAAGTTGGAAATCATGGAGTGACGCAGCGAATGAAACCCGAGCTTACGAAATGTCCGGCCCTTACCTGTGGCCTTGCGTCCGGTCGCGACGATAATATCCGTTGCATCCATAATAACGTTGAAGGCATTGCTAAGCCCGCCCGCAGACCCCGAGCCTCTCCCCGCCAAACCTGGGAACAATGGAGCCTTTGCGATTCCTTCGGGCTGGCCCTTTAACCACGCGATAATATCAGAGTGCAGCACGACGGCCGTTACAGGGTTCGCCCTGCGCTTGCGACCAGCAGTCTTCTGCTCTAAAAACGTAACCGTCTGCGCCCCCAGATCGATATTCTCCCACAGAAGATTTGCCGCATCATTGAGACGGATACCGGCAAAGAAGCCAAAGAGGATCATACCAGTCCACTCGTCATCCGCCTCTTTCAGCAGCTTTTTCACCTGCTCCCGAGTAAAGGGAAGCCGTTCTTCAACGATTCCATTTAACTTATCCACCGCAAGCGCAGGATTCGTTAACGTGAGCCCCTTACGATGTGCACTATTCAAAATACTAGAAATCACCGTCAATGCGAAGTCACAGGTCGACGCACTTTTCCCTGATTCGAGTTCAGCATCGCGAAAGCGTTCAATTTCCGAAGGCGACAGGCTTCTGATCGAGGCAGTCCTCCGCGTCTCTGGAAGAAAAACCAGGAATCGATCAACGACTGACTTGTAGCGAGCGACTGTGCTCACTGCGGAGCCGGTCCGCGCCTTGAGCTTTAAGTAGTCTCGAAAGAACTGATCAATCGTCGCCAGATTAAGCGTATCACCCGTCGTCCGCTCAAGCAGGTCACCCCACGTTTTCAAAACAGCAGCCTGCGTAATCTCCCCTGCCCTCGCCTTCCGAGCCACCCGCTCGGTCTCTTCCGCAATCTCACGCGCCTTCTTCCGATTTACTTCCTTCGTCGATCGCTCGACCATCTGCCCAGACTCATTCAGATAGCGCATCATCCAGTAGGGAGAGCGGGGTTTTCGTCGAATACTTGCCATGGTTACGTTTGCGTGAAAAAAAGTTCCCATGAAAGTTCCCATCTGACTCTGTATTTGTCAATGTTTGTATATGTGTAAATCACTAATAATCAACACATACAGACACTCACAAACATCAAAGATAGACACAGTTGTTCTATCCATTGAACTACGGGAACGAGAATCAGATGCGCCGAACCTAGGCTCCTCGAACAAACGATCAAGCTCAGAGATAGATAAAGCTTAGACTTGGCAAACTGGTGAACATTCGCACAGTCAACCGCAATGACACCAGAAGATGCACTGCAAAAGTATTTCGGCATGCCCGCGTTTAGGGAACCGCAAGGCGATATTATACGCGCAGTGCTGGAGGGGAAGGATACGCTCGTTGTGATGCCAACCGGCGGCGGTAAGAGCCTCTGCTTTCAGTTGCCTGCACTGCTGTTACCTGGCGTCACTTTAGTCGTCTCGCCATTGATCGCACTGATGAAAGATCAGGTCGATGCCCTGCAAGCACGCGGCCTGCCAGCTGGCTTACTGAATAGCTCACAAACTCTGGAGCAACAACGCGAAACACTCGATGGCATCCGCAATCGCACACTGAAACTCGTTTACGTCGCGCCGGAGCGCTTTCGCTCACAATCATTTCTCAATGCACTGTCGAAAGATGCGATCAGCTTGTTCGCGATCGATGAAGCACACTGCCTCTCGCAGTGGGGGCACGACTTCCGCCCCGACTACATGCGCCTCGGCGAGGCGCGCAAAGCCATCGGTAATCCGCCGTGCATTGCATTGACCGCGACGGCGACGCCGGATGTGCAGCTCGACATCAAGAAGAGCCTCGAAATGGAGGATGCCGCCGAGTTCGTCGCAGGATTTGCGCGTGACAACCTCAGCTTCAAAGTGCGTCAGGCCAACTCTGACAATGATAAGATGCAAGCGCTACAGGCACTGATCAAGCAGCACACCACTGGCATCATTTATTGCGCAACGCGTAAATCGGTCGATGCCGTGGCGGGTAAAATCGAGCATTTAACTAGCTCTGTCATACGTTACCACGGCGGCCTCTCTGATCGGGACCGCAGTGCCGCGCAGGAGCGCTTCATGAGCGGCGGCGCCAACATCGTGGTCGCCACGAATGCCTTCGGCATGGGCATCGACCGCTCCGACATCCGCTTCGTCTGCCACTACGAAATGCCCGGCAGCGTCGAGGCCTACTATCAGGAAGGCGGACGCGCCGGGCGCGACGGCAAGCCCTCCGTGTGTGAAATGCTTTTTTCCTATGCAGACAAGCGCGTGCAGGACTTTTTCATCGACGGCGCCAATCCCGGCAAAGCACTGATCGCCGAAATCTTTGACCTACTCTGCGCGGAAAGTGACGCGCAGCACGAAGTGCGACTACCCGTGGACGATCTCTGCGACCGCGTCGGCGGCAAGGTCAATCCCATGGCAGTCAGCACCGCCATCTCGGTATTGGCTCGGCAAGGCTGGATCGAACGCTTCGACATACCCGGCAAGCGACTGAAGGGCACACGCATCAAGCAACTCGGGCAAAGTGGCAACAGCCTACCGATTGATGGCCAAGCGCTGGCTCTTAAAGCGGCTCGCGACGAAGAACGACTCAAGACCGTGATCAACTTTTCGTATGCGCAAAGCTGCCGCCAGAAATGGATCCTCGACTACTTCGGTGAGCGTAACGGTGAAAACTGTAAACGCTGTGACAATTGCAAACAGGCCAAAAATAGCGCCGCCCGCGAGCCGAGCAAAGACGAATTCACGCTCGTGCAAAAAGCCCTCAGCGGCGTGGCACGCATGAGTCGTCACCTCGGCGCCGACGAGTGGGCCCCGCGCTTTGGCAAACGAAAGATCATCCAATGCCTACTCGGCAGCCAAAGCGCCGCGATCCGCGACAGTGGCCTCGACGAACTATCCACACACGGCATCCTTAAACGCGAAGGCAGCGCCTACGTGGATGCGCTGTTCGAATGCCTCGAACGCGCTGGTCTCGTGCAACCCGTCGTCGAAGGCAACTACCCTCTACTCCAATTAATGCCGATGGGCGCCCGCGTTATGCGTGGTGCAGAACGTATCGACCTCGAACTGCCCGAACGCACCGCAGGGGCGCTTAGCCAGAGAAGTGGCAGCTCAACCACTCACGCCAAACGTAAAGACAGTGAAGCGGGAGGCATACTGGATCGCCGTCTTTATGGACTGTTGGTCGGACATCGTGCCAAGATGGCCGCTAAAACCGGCAAACCTGCATTTACTGTGTTTCCTAATTCGGTGCTCGTAGAGCTCGCCAATCAGAAGCCTCAAACCGAACAAGAGGCCCTCGATATCAAAGGAATTGGGCCCGCAAAATTGAAATCCGTCCTGCCAGAGTTCTTAGAAGTCATCCGACTAAACGAATAAGCCACTGACAGGCAGTGCCTTGCAATCAAATTAAAACAACCAACGAGGGCGAAAAATTTACTTGCACCCGTGACTGGAACACCTACTTTCCTTCGCTTTATGAGCACAGACACTAAGAAACTCAATCGCTCCCGCAACCCGATGGACTTCACGTTCAACGATGTGGAGCAACTATCTCGCTTCATTACTGAAACGGGCAAGATCCTTCCTCGTAAAGACACAGGCCTTTCCGCAAAGCATCAGCGTCGCATTACGAAACTCATCAAGCAGGGTCGTAACATGCTGACTATGCAGTAAGCTGCGTCACGAATATAGGACTTTCCAATCCTTCCTCATCCGGGGAAGGATTTTTTATATCCACAATTCCAATCAACCATGGACCACAGCAGTAAAGTCCTCGAAGCCACCGCAGCGAACCTAGCTCACTGTGCTGAATTGCTGCGCGGCGACGAAGTCGTCGGCATGCCCACCGAGACTGTCTATGGCCTCGCGGGTAATGCGCTCAATGAGGTCAGCGTGCGCAAGATCTTCGCGGTCAAAGGCCGCCCGCTGCTGGACCCATTGATTGTCCACTTCAGCGACCTAGCAGCGGCTGAGGCACATATCGAAACAAACGACAGTGTACGCCAACTCGCAGCAGCTTTCTGGCCTGGGCCTCTAACTATGATCGTGCCCAAGCAAGCAAGTATTCCAGACCTAGTAACCGCTGGCCTGCCCAGCGTGGCAATCCGGGTGCCACAGCACCCGGTCTTTCGCACTATTCTAAAGCGCCTCGACTTCCCACTGGCCGCACCCAGCGCTAACCCCTTCGGCTACGTCAGTCCAACGCGCGCCTGTCATGTGGCGCACACTCTCGGTAGCCGCATTCAAGCGGTGCTCGATGGTGGCGCTTGCGACTTTGGGCTCGAATCAACCATCGTTGATTTGCGCAATCCACAGGTGCCGACAATTCTTAGGCACGGCCCAATTACGCAAGCGCAGATCAACCAAATCCTGCAGGTCGAAGTGACCACACACAGTGGTGCCAGTAATGACACTGCCCCGCAAAGTGCTCCTGGCTTAATGACCAAGCACTACAGCCCCAAAGCCCAAGTCACACTGCTTCCGCACGGCGAAACATTAACCACCAACGCTACGCCCGAATCAGGGATTGCGCTCGTCAGCAATCAACAGCCCACCTGGCATACCAATCAGGCTAATATCTTCTGGCTCTCCGAAACGGGCGAGCTCAACGAAATCGCCCACAACCTGTTTGAATTGATCCAACGACTCGACCAGCAAGGCTACCAACAACTAAGGATCGAGCTGGCAGCCGAAGAGGGCATTGGCAAAGCGATTAACGATCGACTCCGCCGCGCTGCTGCCAAGTGCGAGGCTGAGTAGCTGAACCCATTCAAAGTAAAGACAGGCGGGAGGAACGACCGACCCGAGGTCCAGATTGCCGCTGAACTTCGACCACTGCGGACCGCATCGAAGCCCCTCCTCGATTGTTATGCGTACCCGTTCTAACGGCACTCGAACAGGAACCACAAAAAAGACCCGCCGGTTTCGGCGGGTCTTTTGTAAATTTATTCGAAGGGACGTCTAAGCCCGAGGCTCCATTTCAGGTTCCACCGAACCAGCAAGCTCATCTTCCAATTCCACATCTTGACTGATATAGTAATCCTGATAGGCCTTATCGGAGTAGCTGGAATAGTAGTAACTCGCGAGTGTACTCGAGATATTATTCAGAATCGCGCCAAAGATAGGCGTGTTCGACTCCCAGAGCCGGCGAACATTCACCACCGCAGTCTTACGCTTCACGGTATTAAACTTGATCACGTAAAGTACACCATCAGCCAGCGGAAGCAGGTTGAGCACGTCACTCACCGCCGCAAGCGGTGGAGAGTCGATCACGATCCGATCGTAACGATCACGCAAGTCAGCGATCATCGACTCAAACTTGGCGCTATTGAGCACCTGCGTTGGATTCTTCGACTTACCCCCCGAAGGCAACACGTCCAGATTCGGATACACTTCCTTCATAATCAGCTCATCCAGCGCCACTTCTTTTTCAATGTAATCCAACAGGCCGAACTCATTCTCTAACTGCAGTGAACGGGCCACATTCGGCAAACGAAGGTCACTGTCCAACAGTAAAGTCCTCTCGCCATGATTCGCAAAAGTCAGCGCCAGATTCGAGCTAATGAAAGACTTACCCTCTCCCGGAACCGTACTGGTCGTCACGATCACTTTCGCATTTTTACTCTCATCACTAAGTTTCAGCGCTGAATGAATCGAACGAAACGCCTCGGTCACGTGACGATCGATATTCGAAGCCACTGCCTGTGCTTTTGAATTCGAATCCAACTTCTTAATCCGCGGCACGACGCCCAGCATCGATAGCCCGATTGTGCCTTCGATATCGAACGCGCTCTTCACACGGTCATCTAAAAAGGCGACCACGAAAATCAAGCCCGCGCCGACTGCCAGGCCACCAAAAAAGCCAGCAGCGAGGTTCATCACAATATTCGGCGAGGAGTGCCGCAGCGGCGGCAAGGCCTCATCGATCACACGGGAATTGGGATTCTTCAAATTGACCGCTGCACGTTCTTGCGTCATACGTTGAACTAGCGCCTGCAAAAAGCCTTGTTGCACATCCATCTCACGCTGCAAGGAACTGTACTCGACACGGGTTTTACTCAATTGAATGAGTTCAGTCTCTTTCTCGGCTAGTCGCTGACTGGCAAGTTCGAAATTGCTCTTCGCCTCGGCAAGTGCCGACGATAGCTTATCAACTGAATCCTTCACTGCCGCCACCAATTCCACCTCTGATTCCTGCAAGGTTTGCAGCTGTTGAATCATAACTGGGTGTTTCTCGCGATAGCGCTTCGACGAAGATGAGATGCCAATCTTAACCGCTGAAATTTGACTCAACAACGAAGAAACCTGAGACTGCTCAGCAATAAAGGATAGCTCCGAGAGGTTTTTCCCTGATCGACGAAAGCTCTCGATTAGATTCACGCGAGTCTCGAGATTATCATACAGGTTTTTATTCTCTATCTTAATCCCATTCAAAGAGCTCAACTGAGTCGATGCGATGTTCTCTTGGCTCTCCAACGATACCGCATTGTTGTCCTCACGGTATTCCGCCATCTTCAACTCCAACTCTTCAACTCGCTCTTTCTGCTGGTCTGCACGAATCCGCAAATCCTCAACCGCCTTCATCGAACCATCGATATTTAAGGTCAGATTATAATTAATAAACTCGTCAGCAAACAGGTTGGCGACACGTGCCGCTATCACCGGATCTGGATGATTATACCCCACGCCAATCATCAAAGTTCCGCGCTGCGGCATGATCTTACGATTTTGGGCCAACATCTGGGTGGGAGTGAGTGGCCCCGTAAAGCTCAATGCATCTGCATATGGAGCCATAAAACGCTCGCGCTCATCATCCTGCAAGCGACGCTCGACCCCTAGAACAATCGCTCCGCTGTTCAAAACGCTGATCTGAGTATTGAAATCCTCGGATGAGTGAATCTGATTCATCTCCATCTCGGCACTCGCCATCGCCGAAGGATCATCGCGCAACAGTTGCACCATCGCGACCGCAGTGTATACCTTAGTTTTATTAAACGTATAAAGAATAGACCCGGAAAAGATAATAAAGAACGCAACAATCAAGTACCAGACTCGCTCGCGAAACATGAGGAAATAATCCTTAAAAGAGCGTTGAGGCGCACCGCCAGGGCCATACCCATAACCTCCCCCATAGCCGCCATCAGAATAGCTATTGCCGCCATAACCACCATAACCACCATAACCACCATAACCACCCGCATTCGGGTCAGGAGCGCCTTTTACATAATCATTTTTCATAGGTATTCGTAATGCAAATTAGATAATTCTTTCAGGCACCCAAATCGTATCGCCCTCGTTTAAGACGAGATCTTTGACGTCGGGGTCTTGAACGATCTTAGAGAAGTTAACTTCCATTTGCCTAGAACGCCCATCCTGATCCACCCGCTTAATCTTAATTGCTTTGGGATTGCCCATACGCGTGACGCCACCAACCATCGATAGCGCCTCGGTGAGTGTTAAATCGCGATCTGGCGGGATCTCGACCACGCCTGGAGACCCCACTGAGCCGAGAATATGTAGTACCTTGGGTGAGAAAGACACCACCAACAATGAAATTTGCGGATCCACCAAGTAATCACGATTATATAGCTGAGTAATTAAAGCTTTACCCTCTGCGACCGTCATTCCAGCGAGCTTGACCTTGCCCACCAAAGCCAAGGCCACGGTGCCATCGCCTTCAATTCGAACAGATTTGTTCAAATCACCCTCTTGGTACACATCGATTTCAATTACGTCCGACACTTTAAGCACGTAGTTACTGCCCACAACCATGCCTATCCCAGCGCCTCGGCTACTAGACTGGGAAGAATCAGCGCCACCAGCGCCACTAGCGCCACCATCTTGGCCAAACAGGGCAGCGATGCAGAACAAAAAATTAAATGCGAATAAGGATGGTAAATGTCTCATAAATTAAAAAATGCCCCTGAATAGAGGCATTTTGACCGTTAATACGGGGAGAAGTTCAAAGATTAATAGCGTAACGATGCCGATACATTGATTACGTGCGCCTCGTAACTCTGTCCCGCATCGTTCGAATCGTTTTCAGTATAATTGTAGCCGGTACTAAAGCGCCAATATTGATTTGGCACATAGGACAAACTCACACCTGTGCGATAATTATCATCTTCCCGCCCCGTGTCCACATATTCCCGAAAAGTATAACCAAAATTCGCGGTCGCAGTATATTGCGTATTGATCGAATAGTTGGCACTCAAATCAACTCGAGTCGCCTCCGTGCTTTCACCCTGACCTGCGACATCAAAGTTCCGACTCAAGCTCAACTGCGTGTTGACCTTAGCAGTCGCCAAATATGTAAAGCTCGCATCGAGACCAAGACCACTGTCGGAGTCGCGGTCGGATCGCCCCACCGCTACACTGTCCTCTGCGATGAGTGGCTCATCCGAATCCATGGTATTAAAACCGATCTTAAAGCTGCCATTCAGTTTCGGCAGCAAATCGCCACGCGCACCGACATTCACGAAGTGCTGTTCTTTATCGTAGCCATCCACTCCATTAATCAGACCTTCCGGCGAGACGGTGCCCGCACGAGAGACCTCCGTCGAAGTATATGTGTAACCAATACTCAAATCGACCTTAGGGGTCAACTCGTAGAAAATATCGAGCGGAATCGTATAGCTCTCACGATCCGCCGAGCTACTCTCCTTATATTCACGGTTATTATAATTAACTCCGGCACCGAAACTAAACTTGGGCGATAAAGTATACTCGCCATTCAGATTCGCAGCGGTCGTTTCTGAAGCGCTCAATTTCCCTTTTTGATTGTCATTCCCATCCGCGCCATTCGACTGACTCTCATCGTAGCTCACCAGGCCATTCACAGACAGACGACTGCCCGCATACGAACCAACTGCCTTGATATGAAACAGTTCGTTGTCGAGGTCAGTCACCTCATCGAAACGAACAATATCGTAACGCGTGATAATACTCAGGTCTACATTAGACAAACCGCGACCGACATTGACCTCAAAGCCAGGCGAAAGTGTAAGCTTAAAGTCATCCACCGCACCTCTCTCATCGCTAAAAACATTGGACTGCCACTCCAAAGAAGACGAGCCGTTGAAAAACACATCCACGCTATCGCCAATCGAAACCAATGGTGCGGCTTGCACTGCAATCGGTAAGCCTATCGACGTTATGAATACTGCGGAAAGTAAAAAATTTTTTAATTTCATGTATGAGGCAACTCAGGTTCAATTCCAAAGGAATTGGACTATGTGGGATTAGTAAATTGATTCATCAAACTTAGATGATCGTCAAATCTATGAAGCTCATTTACAAACTGCAATCCCAAAGAATGACTTTTTTGGGCTTGGAAAAATGTAAAAAACCTGTAACACAACATTTAATTACTTCATACCCCGAAAAATGACGAGTAAACATAAAAGCCGCACCCAAAACCCTATTTACCGCGAAAAACCGATCCTACTGGGGTTCGCCGTACTAAGCAAAGGATCCGACGGGCGCGTACGCATCGCCGTGCGATGGGGGCGAATGACTTCGACTTTATTGGTAGTATTCATTGTTGGCTGGATCGCGGCCGCGGGAGCCCTCTTCGGCTATTTTAAATACAAAAAAGATTTTGATGAGGTCACCTTTACAGGTATGCTCAGTCTTCCTTTTCGCATCGAGGAACACCGCAAAGAGATGGGCGACTACCACATTAAGCAGGGCCTCGAAGAGGTCAAAGAGGGGAACTACCGCGAAGCACTTCGTCTACTACGCCTCGGCGTCACTCGATCTCCCTCAAACTTAGAAGGCCGCAGGGTCTTGGCGGAATTCTATGAACTGGCAATCAAGCGCCCGGATATCGCTGCGAACTTGATGGTCAAAGGCCTCGCCCGCGGAGGAATCGAAGACCTCGACTATCTCAAGCAAACCCTACGAGTATTGCTACGCAACCAGATGGACGAGCAAATCCAAGAGCTTTCAAATAAATACCTCCCAGCGGAGCCTGACCTAACCGACATCAATCGAACCTTGGCTTTCGGTGCAGCCAATGCCAACTACCAACGCGGCAACTACGACCAAGCCGAGGATTATCTCATCTCTTATAGTTTGATCGAGTCTTTAGAAGGCCTCCTGCTTTCATCTCAAATCAGCTGGGATCGCGGCAATCAAATCGCCGCGATCACAAAGATGGAGCATTCACTGCGTCGATTCCCCAATTCAGAGCCGCTGCTCATGCAGCTCAGTCGCTACCACCGCGAGATAGGCGAGATCGATAAAGCACGCCGCTATGCCATCCTGCGCAACGTCAAAGATCCACTGAGCGCAGCTCCACGCCTAGAATTGCTCTACATTTACAACAAATCCAAAGATTTCGATCGCGAACAACGCGAAACGCAACGTATGCTGAAGCAATTCCGCGACGATGAAAACGCGCTCCAATCGCTCGCAAACTTTGCCGCAGACACGGGCAATATCGATCTCGCCCGTCGCACTTACGAAGAAGCACTTGAGAACGAATTTGCTGTGGATGCATTTGCCCTACTGTTGATTGAATCCCATCTGGTTAGCAAAGACTACCAGGGCGCAATCAGCTTCTCTGAAGAGCTGCTCAAAGAACGCCCAGACTGGCTGACAAATCGATGGGCCATCTTCAATAGCCTGCGAGCCGTTGCATCTTATGCCATCAACCGCCCAGACTTGGGCGAAATTTACCTTCAGCATTTTATCGACGAGGCAAACAACCCTCCACAGACTTACCTAGCGGTCGCACGTCGCTTCTCGGAAACGGACAGAAGCCCGCAAGCACAAAAAATCTTAAGCACTGCCTATCAGCGGACACCAGCAAATCAAAAGATCCTGTCCGAACTCATCAGGGTCGAGCTGGAGCTAGGCAATACGGAAAACCTCAATCGCCTGCTGACACGCCTGCTACAGATGCGTCGCCCACAGATGGAACTCATCATCGAGGCCTATAATAAACTAGGCAGCGACCGGTTCCTCTTCACTCCAAGCCGCGAGACCTTGTTACTCCAGCTCAGCGCAATCCTTCGCGAGAATGCACAAGACCTTCAGGCGATCAACGCCTCCTAGAAGCGGCTCCCAACAGAGCGCGGCCAGCATTGTCAAATACTCGCCAGTCCGCAAATAACTCCTGCCGCACCGGGCTAATTCAAACTTCGACAGGCGTGGTTCGCACCTAGCTTTGCGCCACAGCACTACGGCTATACACCACCACCCGAACTGCAATCACGCGGCGCTCGTCGACTTCATCAATTGTAATGCGCATCCCGGCAAGCGACAGGGTATCCCCACGCGCAGGAATGCGCCCCAACTCGCCGGTAATCAACCCGCCAAAAGTCGACACTTCGTCATTCTCCACCTCAACACCGAGCGCCTCCTCAAGGTCATGAATCGGCGTCAGCCCAGAAACCCGATAGGTATGCGGCGCTCGAAGTGCTCGGATCTGATCTTCCTCACTATCGAACTCGTCCTGAATCTCACCCACGAGTTCTTCGAGTATACTCTCGAATGTAACAACGCCGACGATGCCGCCGAATTCATCTACAGCCAACGCCATGTGAAACTTCGCCCGCAACATGCGCTCCAGGGCCGCTTCTAAGGGTGTCTCCAACTCAAAAGTCGCAACATTGCGCTTCACTTTCACTAAATCGACCGCGGCCAATGGTCCACTCAGACGAAACATGTCTTTGATGTGAAGAATTCCAATACAGTCATCGAGGCTGCTGTGGCACAAGGGGAAACGCGTATGCCCCGCCTCTTTCATCACTTTCAGGTTCACCTTAAAGTCTTCTTCTAGGTCACAAATGACTACCTGACTACGCGGCAGCAGGACGTCTTGAACAACCAACTCCTGCATCTGCAAAGCCCGATTCACAATCTTGCGCACCACTGGCGACAGCGCGTGACTATCCTCACCCATCGCCCGAATTTGCACATCCAAATCCAGCGGATTCAATTCATCCTCCACGTCGACGCCAAGTCGGCGAAACAGCATCCGTTTCAAACCACGAAAAAAGAGCATTCCAGGTAACGTTAAAATCTGAAAGACCCACAGCACCCGATAAGAGCGCTGAATCCCTTTCACCGGATCGCGCATCGCCAAGCCGCGCGGAAAAATCTCAGCAAACAGGAAATGCACTGATGTCGCACACACAAAGGACAGCAACACAACCAACCAGCGCTCCGGCGCCTGCGTCGACTCGAACAGGCGGAAAAAATCGCTTACCAACGGCATGAGTAATAAGCCAACCGCGACCGTGCAAAGCGTCTTACTAAAACGAACCGCACGCCCCGTCTTATCGCTATTTTCAATCAGGCGAGCAATGCCACGGCGGCGCTTCAATTGCTCCAGCGCCTGAGCACTCACACCCCCATAGCGGAACTTCACCAAACTGATTTCGCACATCACCAGAAAAGCATGCAGCACCAACATCAGCGCTACCGCGCTCAATGAGACGAAAAAGTTGATCCACGCCCCACTCATCGGACACTTGTGATCTCACCACTTTTAAGTAACTCACGCAACGCGCTCAGTAACCGTTCATTCTCCGCCGAACGCCCAATCGTGATGCGCACATACTCAGCCATTCCATAAGGCGCCAAAGGCCGCACGATCAAACCGCGGCGCTGCAGCGCTTCAAAAACCACCGCGCTGCTGCCGACCCGACTCAGCACAAAATTCGCCGCGCCGCCAACCGTCTCAAAGCCAAGCGCAGTGAGCCCCTCGCAGAGCACCTGACGCCCCAATTCATTCTCGGTTCGGCACATTGTAACAAATTCCAAATCATCTAGTGCCGCGGCCGCCGCAGCCTGCGCCACCGCATTGACGTTAAACGGCTGGCGCACCCGATGCAGCAGCGCGATCAACTCAGGAGCACCATACGCATAGCCAACACGCAGCCCACCGAGTCCATAGATCTTGGAAAAGGTCCGCAAGCACACCACTTTTCGGCCCGCGTGAATCGCAGCCGACAAATCTGGCGCCTGCTCCAAATACTCCGCATATGCCTCGTCCAAACAAAGAATTACATGATCTGGTAATCCTTGCAGCAACTTCAACAAATCCGCCTCCGTATTCGCCACTCCTGTCGGATTGTTAGGGCTCGCTACAAACAACAGGCGCGTGCGCTCGGTCACTGCGCCCAACATTGCATCTAGGTCATGGCCAAAGTCAGCCATCGGCACTTCAACGGGCGTCGCGCCAAACAACTTTGCCACCAACTTATAGACGATAAAAGCCTGCGCTCCCATCACGACTTCCAGCCCTGGGCGCAGAAATGCATGCCCGAGTAACTCGATAAGTTCATTTGAGCCATTGCCGACTAAAATCGACTCAGCCGAAACGCCACGCTGTGCGGCGATCTTTTGCCTCAACACTTGGCATCCTCCATCCGGATACAGTTGCGCGCTGTTCAACGCCTCTGTTCCGGCGGCGATTGCCTTCGGCGAAGGACCAAACGGATTCTCATTCGAGGCCAGCTTAGCAATATTTGCAGGGTCGAGCCCGTATTCACGAGCGACCGTTTCGATTGGTTTTCCGGGCTCATAGACCGGTTGTTGATGCACACCGGCATTCGCGAGTTCAGCGTATTTCATTGATATAATTAGGCTTTAAACTTGCCTTGCCAAAGACCGATTGCAACAAAAACCAGCCACCGATACTTATGAAAATTCTACTTACTGGAGCCTCGGGCCTGCTCGGAAATGCCTACGCCGAAGCCGCCATCCGCCGCGGGCATAAAGTCATCGCACTTTATAACACCACAGAGCCCACCGTGCGCGGGATCGAGCAAAGCATTCAACTCGACGCACAAGCACTCGATAAAATCACCGCTCTCGCCCTCGAACTTTGGCCTGATACCATTGTCAACTGTGCTGCAATCTCCTCGCCTACAGATGTTGATGCCGACGCCATACTCGCCGAGAAGATCAACGTCGCCCTACCGCGCCACCTCTCACAACTATCGACCCACCTCGGCGCACGCCTATTACACTTATCGACCGACATGGTATTCGATGGGCACTCCGCCGAACCTTACCGCTCTACCGACATGCCCTGCCCAACCAATCTCTACGGGCAGACTAAGCTAATGGCCGAACGCGAAGTACTAAAGCACAACGCCGAAGACCCCGTCGTGCTACGCATTCCCATCCTGATGGGCAACAGTATCAACGGCCAACGCAGCGCACATGAAAAACTCCTCGCCGCGATCGCACGTGGTGAAACACCCAAGCTCTTTTGCGACGAAATCCGTCATCCGTGCTCCGCCTCGAACGTCGCCGAAGTACTCCTCGAACTCACCGAGCGCCGCGACCTACACGGGATTTTCCACTGGGCGGGCGCGGAAACAATGAGCCGCTTCGAAATGGGGCAAAGAATCCTCAAGCATTTCGACCTGCCGCTCAATAGCGTACAATCCGTCTGCAAAGATGACGACCCCGAGTTTGCCAACCGACCGAGCAATCTGACTTTCAACCTACATCCGATCGTCAGTAAGCTTAAAACAAAGCCCGCGACTTTCGAAGAGCAACTCGAAGCGCTCACCCACGTCGAACCGCTGCGCTCAGCCGATCACTAGCCCCTGCCAACTGTGCCGCTCATCATTCTACCCAACGCCTTTGGCGATGCCGCCACAAATATGGCTCTCGACGCGGCCCTGCTCTACACCCTGCCCAAAGGTATCGCCGCTTTTCGTCACTACGGATGGACCGAGCCCGCGATCACCTTCGGCTACACCCAGCGAATCTCAGAAATCAATGCGACCTTCTCCGAGGAGCTGCGCCGATGTCGCCGACTCACTGGCGGGGGCACCGTCGATCACCGCAACGATTGGACCTATGCACTCGCACTGCAAACCGACCTCCCCCCAGCTCATCGACCTGCCACCGAGCTCTACGCCACCATCCACCGCTGCATCCAGTTGGCTCTCGAAAGCCAGTCAATACAAAGCCAACTCGCCCCTTGCCCGCGCGCCTGCGGCAAACTACCAGCCAAAGAACTCACGGGCCCCGAGCAGTGCTTTGTTCAGCCCACGGCCAACGACGTGATCCACCTCGACGGCACAAAAATCGCCGGCGCCGCGATGAAACGTTGTCGCGAAGGCCTCCTGGTCCAAGGCTCAATCGCCCGCGACGCACTGCCCGACGACTTCGATTATCAAACTTTCGCCGAGGCCTTTCAACAAGCCCTAGCCAACGAACTCGCGATTCCAATCGGTACAGTTGCAGATCTACGCACCCTGTTCGACAGCCGCCGCATACAGCAAGAGCGCGAACGATTTGAAAGTGCGACATGGATCAATCAGCGCTAAATCACATTCAGCGCTCGAACCCTGAAGACGGCATCACTCTGGCACTGCCAATAAGGCCACGCTCAGACTTTAAAACAAATGTTCATCACTGAGATTGATCAGGCTAAACATCAGCTTTGCCTTAATAAGTCCGTCTTGCAGCACTCTTGCCTTAAACTTAAACAACGGCCCCAATCGCTCAATGAGCTCGACCTCCGCAAACACATCGCGCTCGGGTTTCACAATACCCATGTATTTGGCATAAGCGACCTTGCTTACCACACCTAGCGCGTGACCCTTTGTTTGCTCACTGTCATAGTTCTCTACTGGTGCATAGTATTTGGTAATTAAGACACCAGCGGACTGCGTGCAGAGCTCCTGCAACATTGCCCCCGGAACAACTGGAGCACCAGGGAAGTGGCCAGCTAAATGCGCTTCATCGCCGCGATGCACCTTCACCCCCGTCACAGTATCGGCAGTTAGCACATCGATGCGGTCGACCATTAAATACGGCTCACGATGGTGCAGCAGCACCTTTACTTGGTCTCGATTCATCATTGATTGTTTAAAGTTTCACAAAAGGTTTAAATCGCACATCGATTGGCTCCGCATAGCGAGCACGCAGATCGTTCGCCGGGTCGAAGCCAAACTGGGGCGACAGTCGGTCCTCCCAACGCAGGTTAGCGACTTGCTTCAACCGCCAAGGCTCATGCGCGACATCGCCACGGTACAGCGACGTGCCGTCAGTCGTATATAAATGATAGCGCTCCACCAGCCAGCGATCCAATGCATCCGCCGCGATCGATGGGCCAACCTCAGACTCCATCGAGAATGAATCGGGCGCAGCAAACGAATAGCGCCCAGCTTGTACGTCTCCCTTCATCTTCCGCACTCGATACGGCAAATGAAAGACGCGCGTGGCAATCCACTGCCCCAAGCGACTGTCGGTATCCAAGGTCAAAAAAAGCACACCAGGCCGCCCGCGATAAGTCACATACGTGCGCAAGTTCAGTTCCCACAGCGAAATGAAGGGCAGCGCAGGCGTTACTGGGAAGCGAATGTGCGACATATAAAAAGGCACGATACTCAACCAAGCAGAGCCATCGAACAGATCCAGCTCCAGACCGGAGGGAAGCTGGTCCCTAATCGCCTCAAAATCGCAGCGAAAACTCAGGAACTGCACATGTGACCAACGCTGCGCGATCACCCATCGATTCGATTGAATTTGATTAGAAGACTTCATAGTTGTCATGCATCAGTTTAGACCCGGATTAATTACAACTTTAATCGAAATAAAACACTAAAAAACGGCCACGCTCCCACGACTGTGAATAAGTTCTCCGTTTTAACTTTTACAGTCAGCGAGAGGTTGCCAGTATCACGGCTTCATGTCCGAAAAAGACCGCGAATTCGTCCACCTCCACGTCCACACTGACCACAGTCTGTTGGATGGTTGCTCGCGGACGGATAAGCTCTGCTCGCGTGCCGCGGAGCTGGGGATGAAGGCGCTGTCCATCACCGACCACGGCGTGCTCTACGGACTTACCAGCTTTTTTAAGCAAGCGGAGAAGCACGGCATCAAGCCCCTGCTCGGCTGCGAAGTCTATCTCATTTACGAGCAAGAGCTCGCCACGGTCAACGAACTGCGCGCCAAGCAAAAGTCCCATCACATGGGCTTGCTCGCGCGTAATTTCATTGGCTATCAGAATCTTTGCAAAATCGTCTCGCAAGCGCACACCGAAGGCTTCTACCGCAACCCGCGCACCGACATGAAAACCCTCGCCCACTACAGCGAAGGGCTGATCGGGTTTTCTGGTTGCTTGGCGGGGGTCATCCCGCAGTTCCTACTGAAAGACGAATACGACAACGCGCGCGATGCAGCCGCCCAGTTTGTTGATATCTTTGGCAAGGAATTCTTCATTATCGAGATCATGGATCACGGCATCGAAGAGCAACGCCGCATCATTCCAGGTTTGTTAAAGATCGCCGAAGAGTTTGACCTTAAGGTCGTCGCCACCAATGACGTGCACTACGTCAACAGCACCGACTGGGAACCGCACGACGCACTGCTCTGCATTCAAACCGGTGCAAAGATTAAGGACGAGAAGCGCATGCGCTATGACTCGCACCAGTTTTATCTTAAATCACGCGAGGAGATGGAGCTCGCCTTCAAAGAGGTCCCTGAGTCGATCACCAACACCTCCGCTGTCGCCGAGATGTGCGAGGTCAAGTTGCCCTTTGGCGAAGACCATTATCCTATCTACGAACGTCCAATCGAGCTCAACTCCGGCGACGACCACGAAAACTTTGATCGCGTGCTGCACATCTATGAGGTGCAAAAGAATACCATCCTCATTCGTGATGGGCAGGAGCCAATCACTCTAAGTGAAGCCGAGCGCAGCAAGCACAAGACCAATGGCCTCTACCTATTTGAGCTCTGCAAAGAGGGACTCAAGGAACGTTACGGCACCGACTACGACGCCTGCCGCGCCGACTGGGAGAATGTCTCGACCGACGACCAGCGCTACTGCGAACAACTCGAGTACGAACTCGCGATCATTACCGGCACCGGCTTCGTCGACTACTTCCTGATTGTTTGGGACTTCATTGACTGGGCGCGCAAGCAAGACATCCCAGTCGGCCCGGGGCGTGGTTCGGGTGCAGGTTGTATTGTCGCCTACGTGCTGAAGATCACCGACATCGACCCGCTCAGTTTCGGTCTACTATTTGAGCGTATGCTCAACCTAGAACGTGTCTCGCCGCCCGACTTCGACGTCGATTTCTGCATGCGCCGCCGCGACCAAGTGGTAAACTATGTGCGTGAAAAATACGGCAAAGACCGCGTCGCAAACATTATCACCTTCGGCACGTTTGGCGCAAAGATGATTGTGCGTGACCTCGCCCGCGTCAATGAGCTCGAATACGCCGAAGCCAACAAAATCGCAAAAATGATTCCCGACGAGCTGAACATTACGCTCGACGATTCGGTCAAAAAGTCCCCAGAGCTTGCGGCTGAGATAACTCACAATCCCGTCGCAAAGATTATCATTGAGCAAGGCCGCGTGATCGAAGGGATGATCCGCAATACGGGCAAGCACGCCTGCGGCGTCATCATCGCCGACCAAGACATTACGAATCTGGTTCCGGTGACTCTGCAAGAAGGCGACCTCACCACGCAGTATCCAAAGGGTCCTAGCGAGGATCTCGGACTGCTAAAAATGGACTTCTTGGGTCTCAAGACTCTCACTGTAATCGATGATGCGCAGACCAATGTGCGCAACACACGGCAGCGTCCTGAGTTCAATGTTGAGAACGTCCCACTCGATGACCAAGCGACCTTCGACCTGCTCAACAGTGGCCGCACCACCGCGGTCTTTCAGTTAGAGTCCGGCGGCATGCAGCAACTCTGCCGTCAAATCGGGTTGAGTTCTTTTGAGGAAATCATCGCGTTGATTGCACTCTATCGCCCAGGCCCGATGCAGTTCATCCCTCAATTCATTGAAGGCAAGAAGGACCCGTCCACCGTGCAGATCCCGCATCCGCTGCTCAAAGACTTGGTACAGGAAACGTACGGTGTGTTAGTTTATCAGGAACAGGTCATGCAGTCCGCACAGATCATCGCCGGCTACACGCTGGGCGGCGCGGATATTCTTCGCCGCGCGATGGGCAAGAAGATTAAGTCCGTGATGGACGCGCAGAAGCAGGTGTTCATCGACGGTGCACGCAAGACCAACAAGATCGACGCTAAAACGGCCACTTCGATTTTTGCGTTACTGGAAAAATTTGCGCAATACGGCTTCAACAAATCGCACTCAGCCGCGTATGCGATGCTCAGCTATCGCACCGCCTATCTGAAAGCGAACTACCCGATCGAGTTCATGGCCGCCGTGCTCACTTCCGAGCAAGGCAACTCCGATAAGATCTCGAATATCCTCGCAGAGTGTAATGCGATGAACGTGCCGGTGCTCAGCCCCGACATCAACGATTCAGGCAGCGACTTCACGCCAATCATCGAAGGCGACTGGGGCAGCATCCGCTTCGGCATGGCCGCGATGAAAGGCGTGGGCGAAGGCGCTTCCATCGTGATCATCAACGAACGCGACGCCAACGGCGATTACGAGGACTTCACCGACTTCATCATTCGCTCAGCCGACAAAGCCGTGAACCGACGCGTGATCGAAGCACTGGTCAAGACCGGCGGCTTCGACTCTTTCGGCGAAGACCGTGCCACCCTGCTCGACTGCCTCGACTCCGAACTAGCCGAAGCCGAGAGCACCCGGCGCGACCGCGAAGCCGGGCAAAGCTCGCTGTTCGATATGATGGGCGGCGATGACAGCGCGGACGATCGGCAAAACAGCGGCCCGTCGCGTAAGACCGTGCCGCCGATGCCGATGACCGAAAAGCTACGTTACGAGAAAGAGCTGCTCGGCTTCTACATTTCGGGGCACCCGATGGATGCCTACGCCGGCCTCGACACCGTGATCGATACCTTTAGCAAGCCGGAAGACTTAGCGAATTTTGACGACCGCACGACGTTCCGTCTCGGCGGCATCGTCAGTAATTTACAGATTAAATATACCCGTAAAGACAGTCGCCAGATGGCCGTCTTTAATCTCGCAACCGCCACGCACAGTTACGAGATGATCATGTTCCCTGAACCGTATGAGAAAAACGGTTCGCGACTTGAAGACGGCAAGCTGACTTTAATTCACGGCCAGATTAGCCGACGCAACGGCGAGATGAGCCTCACCGCCCACGAGGTATTCGATCTCGAGCAATCGATTCCACGCATCATTCAGCGCATCAACTTCATCCTGCATCCACACGAGAAAAACGCCACGGACTTCATCGACAAATTCCGCGATATGATTGATGTTGAATACGGCTCCACCCGCGTGAATCTAAGCTTTCTGGTTGAGGATCAAATCGTCGAGACCGAAACCGCACAATCGCTCACCTTCACGATCACTGGTACAAATTATAAACAACTAAGGCGCCACCCCGCTCTCGCTGGTGTGCGTATTCAATCGATCGCGGTGCAACCAGTCGATGACCGGCGCCCCTGGGAACGTGGCAAAAAGAAGTTCTAGGTTTACTTAACTTTGCTGCATTTTATACAGCGATATACCAGGCTTAAGCACCCTCAAATCAAAGTACTCAGGCGTGTCGATGCGATCCCTCAGCGCAGGTCGACCGCGTGATAGCCTTGTCATTCAGCACGCACCGCCCAAGTTCTTCATACATGTCTAATCGTCAGCAGATCTTCGCCAGTCTTAAGGAAAAGCGCACGCAATCCGAATTCTGGGTAAATGGCTTATTGTATGCCTGCCTGGGGATCGCATTTCTGCCAATCACACTCTGGGTCGCCGCGAGTGCGAATCAACAAAGCCGAATTTTGAACGCCCTACTCGTGCTGGTCATGGCGATCTTTTTGCTCGTCCTCTATAATCGGATCAAAGTCCAAGCACCACTCACTCTCAACAAGAGCGCCCGTATCACACTCTTGGCATCCTATGCCTTATTATCACTCTGTATTATTTCGCGCCAAACAATCCCGCCCTCGTCAGAAGTTCTCTACTTGATTAGCTCACTAATCGCAATCCCAGCCTATTGCTTCGGCATCGCATCCGTGCTGCTCTTCATCTTCGGCCAAGGCCTGCGCCGCATCATCTATACAGCGACTGGCACGTTCTGCGCGTTCATATTACTAAGCATATTGATGGCGCCGCTCGACTGGCCGCTACGCACCCTCGCGGGTAAATGGAGTGGAATGGCACTAAGTGCAGTCGGCAAGACAGTCGAACTCGGGGTGCAAGGCACCGACGCCACGACACCGTCCCAGCTCATACTAATGGTCAATGAGCATGCGTTTCATGTCGCGTCCGAATGCAATGGATTCGGCGTCATATTAACCAGCTTGCTGCTCGCGGTGCTACTGGCGATCTACCGTAGACTCGGCCCGATCGACACTACCCTTAATCTACTCTCAGGAATCACTCTTGGCTTTCTATTTAACACGCTGCGCATTCTAATTATCGTGCTGTTAGCGCCATCAATGATGGATCACTACCACCTCATGCACGAAATCGTCGGCACCATTACTTACTGGAGCTGCTTGATGCTTACTTGGATTCTACTCAATGGCCCAGTGAGAAATGAACCCAGAGACAAATCGCTCGATCCAGCGGATGCTGACAGCTAGAGCACTGCCGGTTGATCGAGACCACCGCCTTCGCGTCGCGCCGACACGCGAATGAAAGTAACCAGCACACACGTGTTTGCCATTTTCGCGTTTCAGCCTATCTTTCTTATTATGATGAAGCTACCTCGACTCTCTATCGTCCTGCTGATTCCAGCATTGCTATGGAGCGAAAACTTGAAGATCGAGGTGGGCCAGAGTCTCGAACAAACCATCGAAACGCTCGGCAACCCGATCGGAATTATCGAACTCAGAGATAAAACCCTACTACTCTACCCGCAAGGTGAAGTCACCCTCCGTGACGAGAAGGTATCGGACATCGACTTGATGAGTGATGCGCAATTTTCCGCAGATCAAGAACGCTTACGTCTCGAACGTGAAAACTGGCTCAGCCAACAAGAAAAGCTCTCTACCGCTCGACTCAAACAAGGCGAAGACCTCAAAGCCTATAAAAGACAAAGTAGCACCTTCGCTGCGCTGCCGGCCAAAGATCAGGTCGACTACTGGCGCAGTTTTCAGGTCCGCTTTCCTGAAGTCGATGTCGCGGGTGAAATCGCCCGCGCACTGGAAGGCTACGAAATCGAACTGACCGAATTGAAGAACCAACATAAAATTGCCGAACTTGAGACCCGCGTTGCTCTCGCCGAGCAGCAAGCCGCAACCGCACGCCTCGAAACCGAAAAGCTTCGCGATGAAACCGCAGCACGCAGTCGATCAAACTTCGGCCTGCGCAGCTATACTACCCCGTATAATAATTACTACTATCGCCCTCCCACGATCACCATTTATCCGAACAAAAGTAAAGTCACCCACTACAATCAAAACGATTTGGATCACTGGAAATGGAATCAGCATACGCGGCCGAACCAACGCTCCGAAAGCACTGCCGAACGCGTCTCACGTATTCTGAACACGAAGTAGTGATCAATACAACGCATCCCAACAGGATGCCGAAAATATCGCGGGATAAACCCGCTCGCTACTGTAGTGACTGGCTTTATGCCAGGATTGAACACATGAAACTCTACTTAAAACGGCTGCGAATTATCCATGCCAGCTAAGTCGGGCTGATTGGTGTCTTTATTGAAGCGCATTGAGAGCAACTTCGACACACCCTTCTCTGGCATCGTAACACCGAATACCGTATCTGCATTAGAGATCGTGCGCTTATTGTGAGTTACGATCAAGAACTGAGACTTATCAGTAAAGCCATGCAGCGTCTCACAGAAGCGTCCGATATTGGCATCGTCGAGCGCGGCATCGATCTCATCCAACACACAAAACGGGCTGGGCTTGACCATGTAGATCGCGAATAACAATGCCACCGCCGCCATCGTACGCTGACCACCCGACAGCAATGTTACGCTTTTTAAACGAGTTCCAGGAGGGCGCGCAATAATATCAATCCCCGATTCCAGTGGATCATCGGAATCAACTAAAATAAGATCAGACTCACCGCCACCAGAAATCTTCTCATATGTGAAGGCAAAATTCTTACGCACCTGATCAAAGGTTTCGCGGAATAACTTCTGCGACGTCTCATTGATTTCATCGATACTTTTCACTAATGCATTTTTCGCATTCCAAAGATCTTCACTCTGATTTTTCAGGAAATCATGCCGTTCCTTCAAATCCGTATATTCACTAATCGCATCGAGATTCACTGGCCCCATATTCGAAATGCGGCTCTTCAACTCTGACACTTCCTCTTCGATCACGCTCCAATTAGTGCCATCCATCTCCTCAAGTTCTTCTTCGGTCGGATCGCGGCGCTCATGCTTGGGCTGTGCGGCGAGCTTGTCCGGGTCATCTAGGTCGTCCAGATTTACGCGTTTATCAAACTCGACATTGCCCTCCCACAGTTCGGTCTTCCAGTCGACGCGCTCCAGTTCGACCTGATACTCATCCTGAGCCGTGCTCTCGATGAAACCAATCTGCGAGCGCTCTTCGGCAAGGCGGACTTCAAGGCGAGTCATCTCTTGATCAAAAGTTCGACCTTCATTGCGACGCCCAGAAAGGCCGCCATCAATTCCAGCAATCATCGTATCCATTTCTTTAATCGCTGCGCGGTCTTCGGACAACTGCCCGGCGGCCACCTGTAAGGTCTTATCAAGTTCGAGGCTTTTTTCAGATTCCTGAGCACCGCTACCCTTGAGTTGGCAGACCTGCTCATTGATTGTATCAATTTCCTGATTACGACGGATGATACGATTCTGCAAACTCGCGGTCTCGCGTTGCACTTCTCCGAGCACCCGATCTACAGATTCGAGGCGTTGCTTCTTCTCTGCCAATTCAAGACGGACGTCAGCCAAAGCTTCGCGCTTTTGGTCGCGAGTCTCGCGAGAATGTGCAATCGCATCTTCCAAATCAGTGCCGTTCTGGCGCTCCTCAAGCAAGCCTTGCTCGGCTGCGACGAGCTCCTGCTTCGAGTCTTCGAGGTCTTGCACAGAATCACTGTGATGCGCATCGAGTCGTTCAAGCTCTTCCTCACTCTTATGATGCGAGCGAGCATTGTGCTCAACTTTCTGCCCTTGGTTGCGCTCTTCCGCGACCAGCCCAGACACTTCACTGGCGAGTTCACTGAGGCGTTGCCGCTGCTCCTCAACTGACGCTTCAGCGTCATGGCGCTGATCTTCGAGAGCTGTGGATTGCTCGCGCAACGTGTTGAGCGCTTTACGCTCGGTGTCGATTTCGCCACGAAGCGTACGAATATCAGATTCGCGCTCAATCACACTGGAGGACTTCTTGCCAGAGGCTCGTCCGCCATGAATCAAACCACGGCAATCAATGATTTCACCATTTTGAGTCGCCACCAACAGGAAGTTAAACTCCGGGTGCGCCTTCCAAAATTGAACAAATCCCTCAAGGCTTTGCGCAAAATAGCAATTAGTCAGCAAGCGTGTAACTGCCTCGCTGAGATTGGAATCGCGCGCAAGCACGACTGAGGCGGCTGGCACTATTCCGTCTGGCAGCTTCACTCCAGGCAGCTTACTATAACCTGCCTCAAGATTGACCTGCAGGCAGGCACGCCCGAGTTGATCCGCATCGAGCCTATCAATCACTGTGAGCGCTTGTTTCGGATCACCTATAAACAAGGCTTCTGCCGCCTGACCGAGAAGAGCCTGTAGGGCACTGGTGTAGGCAGACTGCACTTTTAACTCTTTGGAAATAATCGAAACACTGTCTTTTGCCACGAGATCGCCGAGTTTATCGCCAAGGATCGCCTTCGCACCTTCGCCAAATCCTTCAAATTTAGCCTGTAAGTCTTCAAGTACATTGAGCTGCGCTGTCTTACGTGCAATGCCTCGGTCCTGCTCCTGAATTTGTTCCTGCATTGTGCGGAACTGCTGAAGAATCGTCTTTGAGTCGGCGCGAGCTTTCTCTAGTGCAGCCTCGCTAAGCTGTTGCTCCTCGCGACGCTTTGCCAACATCCGTTGAATGTCGGCATGGCCCTTTTCCAGAACTACGACCTCTTCCTTCAACGTCAAAAGTGTCTCGGTCAACGCGGCGTGTTTGACCTGATAAGTCTTTAAATCGACTTCGAGCGTGGTGCAACGCGAGCGTGCCCGATTAATCCGATTCTCAGCCTGCAGCACAGCCTGTCGGCGCTGTTGCAGTTGCGCCTCCATCTCGCCGAGTTGCTCTTGGGAATTGACCAACTCTGAATTGCGATCTCGAAAGATACGATCGGAGTCATCCACCACATCACTTTGTAGCTGTTTATTCTCGGACTCACTCCGAGCACGCGCGGCAAGTTCGTGTTGCTGCGCTTCGAGGCCTTGGATCTCTTTTTGATATTCCGCAATACGCGCTTCGAGGTCCTTTATACGAATGGCGGAGAACTCCGCCTGATTCTCGGAATTTTCCTTCTCGGAGCGCAAATTAAACACGCGCTGCTGCAGCTCCTGCATGTTGTCGTACAACTCGGCGCGCGCGGTTTTTTGTGTCGCCAGAGCTTCCTCATCGGCTGCCATCGATTCGGTGTGCGTCTCCAGCTGTTTACGCAGCTCATTCGCGCGTGCTGCGACCGTATCAATCGAGCCTTTTAAGGCGGTGAAGCGATACGAACTAAATGCCAAATCCAAGTGAGTCAGACGGTGCTTAATACGCTGATAGCGCAACGCTTTACTCGCTTGACGCTTCAACGAGCCGATTTGACGGCTGACTTCCTCGATCACATCGGTGACGCGGGCAAGATTTGCATCGACCAGCGAGAGCTTATTAAGCGCCTCTTTACGTTGCGCTTTGTAGAGTGTAATACCCGCAGCCTCTTCAAAAATAGTACGACGCTCGCCGGGGTTAGTCGATAAGATCTGGTCAATCTGCCCCTGCAGCATAAAGGAGTAAGACACGCGGCCTATCCCAGTATTAGCGAACAAGCGTTGGATGTCCTTTAGGCGCGAAACTTTACCATTGATATAATAATCACTGCCGCCATCGCGCGTAACGCGGCGAGCGATCTCAACCTCATTAAAGGCCGTGCCAAGTTCGGCTTCGCAATCGGTAAACGTCAACGAGACCTCGCAGGTTGGCAGGCCTTTGCGCTTATCGGTACCCTCAAAAATGACGTCCTGCATGGACGCACCGCGCAGCGCTTTCGCACTCTGCTCGCCCAGTACCCAGCGAATCGCATCAACGATGTTACTCTTGCCACAACCATTCGGACCAACGACAGCAGTTACCCCACGGCGCAGATCGAGGCGCGTGCGATCGGCAAAACTCTTAAAGCCACTGATGACGATCTCTTTGAGATACATGAATACTAAATATGGACAGCTGAGGGTGGGTAGAAAAGTCCTACAAGAATAGCCCAGAGCGGCGCTCGCAACCCTAAAAGATAACAGAGAAATAGTTGCTAGAGGAATAGGATCTGCCCATGTTCACTCCAACATTCACTTATCCCAGCTCTTATGCCCGAATCTATACAATGCTCCCGCGACGAATGGCCGATCAAAGCCTATAAAGACCTCAATTTCTTAAATAGTGATGCAGCCCGCAATATTCGGGTGCTTTGCGAAATGACTGAGCCAGGACTACGCTTCGCAGAGGAAAAAATCAAAGACACCATCGTGCTATTTGGTTCTGCCCGGATCATGCCCATCGATGTCGCGCAGGCTAAACTAGATGATGTACAGGCCGCCATTGGTGACCCCGACCATCTCAACGCCGCCGAGAAGAGCGCGCTGCACCTCGCGCAAAGTGCAGTAAAAGCAGCGCCTTATTACCAGATGGCAGTCGAACTCGCCGAAGAACTCACCAAATGGTCAATGAGTCTGCCGGAGAAAGATCAACGCCGTTTCATCATCTGCTCTGGTGGCGGCCCCGGCATCATGGAAGCCGCCAATCGCGGCGCGCATAATGTCGGTGGCAAATCGATCGGCCTCGGCATTAGCCTGCCCTTTGAGCAAGGCGTGAACGAATACATCCCCGATGGGCTACAATTTGAGTTCCACTATTTCTTCGTGCGTAAATACTGGTTCGTGTTACTGGCCAAGGCGCTGGTCGCCTTCCCCGGTGGATTTGGCACCATGGATGAACTATTCGAAATACTCACACTGGTGCAGACCGGTAAAGTCTCCACAGCGCCGCCAATCGTACTGTTTGGCAGTGAGTTTTGGAACAGCGTGGTCAACTTCGAGTCACTGATCGAATGGGGCACGATCTCACCGGCAGACCTCGATTTATTTAAAGTGGTCGATACTGTCGAAGAGGCACGCGACACTATTATCGAGCAACTGACTGCGCGGTTCTTATCGTAGCTGCTGCTTTAGCGATAGACGCGCTCACGATGCAGTGAGAGCAGTTTCACGCTGACACAGAGCAAGCCATTGAGCGCGAGCCAATAGACTGGGCTTTGGAAGATGAAGTCCACAAAGGCATGCCCAAATGCGGTGCTCAACCCGACCAGCAGCATCAGAGCGCTTAAGGTGTTGCCTGATGCTCGAAACAGTAGGTTCCAGACCCAATAACCAAAGATCATCAGTAATATTCCACAGCCCACGATTCCATACTCACAAAGAAACTGCACAATGTCATTGTGCGCGTAGTGATAAATCTTCCGCCCCCACCACCCACCGCGGGCGCGATAGCCTTGATAGAAGATTTCCGGATGGCTCTTTTGATACATCGGGAAAATGTAGCGCCATGACCCCGCGCCCCAACCGAGCCATAACTTCTCTTGCGCCATCTGCCATGTCACTTTGGTTGTAATTGCTCGGTCACTTTGATCCGCGGTCTGAATCGTCTCTTCAATGTCACCGAAGCGCTGTTCGATTCTTTGGATATCAACGAATTGAAAGATCATATAGCCGCCACCGCCGAGTGACGAGCCGATCAGCAAGCTCAGCAAAATCGAATTGCGCAGCGAGCTCGAAAACAACCCGCGCACAGCGGCCACGATAAAAAAACAAGCGACCATCACGCCGCCAAACAAAATCCCGCCCCGCGAAAGCGCCAAACCAATCGACGTATACAGCACCGCCACAAACACAAAGAGCAATAAGTGCGGCCCGCCACTCTGCTCACGACGCTCTGCTTGATTGAAATGGTAAAAATACAGCATCCCACAGGCGCAGATGATCAAGTTCAGATAGGCCACTCCCATATTTCGATAGAAGAACGTGCCCCAGAAATTAGGGTTCGGTGATTTCACCGTCCATAGCACCGCATCTGCACCGGAGAACTTTTGCAACATCGCCACGATCGCCATTCCCACTCCACTGATCACCAATGACCACAGTAAGAGCACCGCACTGCTACGGCGCCGCACACCGACCCACAGCCCCCAGACCAAAGTAAACGCCGCCGCGAAACTCGACAGCACGCGGAACGCATTCATCGGCACATAGCTGGTATCGACTCCAGCAGGCAGCCAACTCACAGGCTCCACTTCTTCGACCCACCAGCCCCTTTCATCCCGCAACTGCTCCCACGCAGGGTTGATCCCCTGAATCGTAATATAAACCAAAAAGGCCACGCTGAGCCAAAAGACTGGAAACTTTAGCAGGCGCAGCAGATTTTGCGTATTGCCATGCTCGCCATCCGTCCCATTCCAGCGCTGCGACATCGGCACGATGGAGAGCAGCCAGGTCAACAAGCCGCCCGCCAATAAAATATGTAGCGGCCAGAGCCACATGCCCCCGAGCCCCCAAGCAGTAAAGGCCAAGGTCAAGCCACCAACTACAACAACTGCCCACTCACGAGGCGCAACAGATGGAGATCCCATAGCAATGCCTTATGAAAAGCTGGGTTGGTACGCATCGTGCAGACGCAGCAAACCCAACAGCTCGCCGCTCTCAGCCACGACGGGTAGCACCGAAATTTGCGAACTGCGGTCTTCCATCTTACGCACCGCATCACCGAGAGGCACATTCGGATGAGTCGAGATCGGCGATTTCGTCATGCAATCCCCCACCTTGAAATTCAGAATATCGCCTTCCTGCGAAAGAATACGGCGAATGTCGCCATCCGTAATAATTCCAGCCAAGCCATTCGCGCCATCCACGATACACGCCGCACCGAATGGAAACTTGGTCATACGAATCACCACTTCGCGCAGCGTTTCTTCAGCGTGCGCACAGGCGATTTGATTGGCGACGTGCATCACATCACCGACTGTCATCAGCAAATTCCGCCCAAGCTGTCCACCGGGATGGTAACTTGCAAATTCCTCCTTGGTAAAATCACGCGCTTTAACCAACGCCGCGGCGAGGGCATCGCCAATCGCCAAGCTCACCGTCGAGCTGGACGTCGGCATCAAATTCAGCGGATCAGCCTCACGCTCGACACTGCCATCCAACACCACATCGGCCGCCGCCGCGATCGGAGAATCCATATTGCCGACAATCGCAATCACTGGAGACTTAAGTTTTTTAAACATCGGCATCAAGCGCAACACCTCCGCCGTGCTGCCACTCTTCGACAACACAATCGTCGGATCGCCTGGCTGATACACACCGAGATCACCATGAATGGCTTCAGCCGCATGCAAGAACACTGAAGGGATGCCGCAACTCGACAATGTCGCCGCCAGTTTCGTGCCGATGTGGCCAGACTTACCGATGCCACAAATCACCAACTTACTGCCGGACTCTAAGATCAAATCCAATGCGCGCTCAAAGGCACCATCCAAACGTTCTGCCGCAATTTGGATTGCTGCAGCCTCCGCCTGCATTGATTGACGCCCTACCTCGAGTCGACTGAGACCTATATTACTCATATTCCAGAGCTAACCAGTTCTCCACAGAAGGTAAAGCACTTTGCCAAGCACATCTTGCGAGATTCAGCAGCGAGGACGAAGGCGTATCGCGCCTGGTCCAGCCAGTTAGCTCTGCATTACCAATCAGAGGCCGCTTCAGCGCTGTTGCTCAAAATTAGCGCACGAGCGCCGATTCATGTCCTACAGTGCTTCAGCGACTGACCACTAGCTCCTGCACTCTCACCCCACTGTTGAGGGCCATACCCCAGCCGCGTACCACGCTAAGGCCAGCAACGCTAGGGATAGTGCGCCCAAGGCAATGGACCAGCGCTGCAACACCAAAAACCAGCGCTGCACGCAGGCGCCCAGCGCACCGAAGACCGTACCACACGCAAACCCGCTGATATGCGCGGCGACATCCACATTGCCATCCCCCACGCCAAACAAGCCCAACAACGTCAGCCCACCGAAGACGGGAATCAACCAACGCGGCAGCGACAGACGATGCTCAGGATCCGAAACCGCAGCCCAAATACCCACTCCGGTCAACAAGCCCAATCCCCCAAATACTGCAGTCGAGGCCCCAATCGAGTAATGCGCCTCTGGATAATGAACCACCGCATTGAGCACATTTCCCGCGATACCACTGAGCAACACTAGCAGCCAACCAGCCGCTGCACCAAAAAAGCGGCAGACAAAAAAGGCAAAGCCCATCCCCGAGATCAAATTAGAGACCAAGTGCACCACATCCGCGTGCAGAGTTAGCGCAGTCACCGCTCGCCACCACTGCAAGCCTTGCACCATGGCCACCGCATCCGTCTGTCCCACTGAGACGACATCCGCGCGCCCTTGCCACACAAAGCAGGCGGTCAGAACCGCAGCATACAACACGAACGACAGCCAGCCGAAATCAAATTCCTGATACTCAACCCGAGCACCACGCCCGCGCTTCGACTCCAAAGCAGCCCAGGCATCCAGCTCAGCACTAACTGCTGCGTGTCGATTTTCTATGACACAAATCACATAGCGCCCGGCATGTAGAATCATCCAATACGCCTCCCCCATCGCCAAAATAGCTAGCCCCGCCTCACTCGCTTTGATATAATCATCAAACACAGCCACCGCAGCGAGCCCCTCATCCAGTTCGAAATCGACTAGATCAGACGGCATCCACTTAGCTCCTATCGCTTTCAAGCTCGCCATATTGGCATTATGCGCTATTCTTCAACACGCATTCAACTAATAAAGCCATCTACATATATGATAAAAAAAATATTCCTGTTCCTAGTAATCCTGGCAGTCGCTGCTGTGGCTGCGATTTTTTTCTTCGGCTCAAGCGTATTAAATAAGAGCATTAAGACTGGTGTCGAAAAATACGGGCCTGAAGTCACTCAGACTCCGGTGCGCCTCGATGATGTGAGTTTATCCATCCTCTCTGGCAACGGCACTCTCACAGGCCTCTACGTCGGCAACCCAGATGGCTACAAGAGCGAAAACATCTTCGCCCTCGGCCAAATCGAGGTCGATATTGATACTAGTACCGTCTTCAGCGATAAGATCATCATTAACAAGATCATCATCCAGAAGCCTGAAATTAGCTATGAAAAGACGCTGATGAGCTCCAACATCAAAGCTCTGATGGCAAATATTGACGCCTTCACTGGCAGTGCAGATGAAAACGCACCCAAGGCTACAGAAGCGGCGCCAGCAGAAGCCAGCTCCTCGACGCAAGTAGTCATCAAGCAACTCGTCATCGAAGACGGCACTATCTTCGTTGGTCTGATGGGTGCGGGTACCACCGTACCACTCCCACGTATCGAGATGACCAACATCGGCGAAGACGGCAATAAGAAGAGCATGGCCGAAGTTATCGACCTCATCCTCACAGAAGTGCTCAAATCAATCGGCCCCGCCATTGCAGGTGCAGGTGACTTTATCGGTGAAGGCGGCAAAGGCGTACTCGAACAAGGTGAGGGTGCCCTCGGAAAAGCAACCGACAGCATCAAAGGCTTGTTCGGCAAGTAAACCGCGCGCGACACGCACAGCTTTGACCACAAAAGCGCGGCTTTATGTAGTCCGCGCTTTTTGGTTTGTCCATTACACTTACGGCCCCAACTGGGGTGTCAGGACACACGCAATTACCACCGCAATGAGATCGAGGATTGGCATCCGGCGCGCCAAGCCACTTGGCCTTTAATCAAAAAAAGCCCGTCCAGTCGGACGGGCTTTTTGAAAGAATGTGATTCTAAAGGGGACTATGCATCCGTCTCTTCTTTAGCTGGTGTTTCTTTTTTAACAGCTTTCTTAGCGGCTTTCTTAGCGGCTTTCTTGGCGGCTTTCTTAACAGGTTTTTTCGCTTCCGTTTCTGTTACTTCCGTTTCTGTTACTTCCGCTTCAGTGACTTCTGCTTCAGTGACTTCTGCTTCAGTGACTTCTGCTTCAGCCTTAGCTGCCTTGTTGGTGGCCTTTTTAGTAGCCTTTTTTGCTGGCTTCTTAGAGTAGCCCTCGTCGTTGCCATCAATCAGTTCGATCAACGCCATTTCAGCAGCATCGCCGATACGTTGACCGACCTTGTAGATACGTGTGTAACCACCATTGCGGTCGGTGAATTCGCTCGCACGCTCATCAAACAGCTTAGCTACTGCTTTTTTGTCGCGAACACGAGAGATCGCCAAGCGACGGTAGTGCAACTTACGTGCAGTGTCGTTTGCGGCTTCTGCCTTCTTCGCGAAGGTAATGATCTTCTCGATGAATGGACGAAGCGCTTTGGCTTTAGTCAATGTTGTTTGAATACGACCATGTGTAATGAGTGCAACTGCGAGGTTGCCCATCATGGCGGATAGGTGTGGTCCGGAGACCCCCAGTGAATGTCTTCTTTTGCTGTGACGCATGTTCTAAATTACTTGTGCCTAAAAGGCGGATTAAAGCTCAGTACCTTTTTCAAGGAGACGCTCGTCGATTTTCATTCCCAGAGAGAGGCCAAGCTGCTCGAGCTTGTCTTTGATCTCGTTGAGGGACTTCTTACCGAAGTTACGATATTTAAGCATTTCTTGCTCAGACTTCATCGCAAGCTCACCAACAGTGGTGATATTTGCGTTGTTCAAACAGTTGGCCGCACGAACAGAAAGTTCGATTTCGTTGACGCTCATATTGAGCAGCTTACGTAGGCGATTCTGTTCTTCGCTGATTTCTTTGCTTTCGCTTTCGAACTCGATGTCCTCCTTCGATACTTCATCGAAGACGTCCATGTGGTGCTTCACGATTGCAGCGCTTTGCTTAAGGGCATCATCCGGAGTGATACGTCCGTCTGTTGTGATCTCAAGAATGAGTTTGTCGTAGTCCATCTCCTGTCCAACACGCGTGTTTTCGACCGAGTATTTTACGAGCTTAACAGGGCTGAAGAGTGAGTCGATAGCGATAACGCCGATCGGTTGATCATCCTTCTTATTGTCATCACCTGCGCAGTAACCACGTCCAACACGCACTTCGAGTTCAGCGAGGAAACGCTGTTCTTTATCGAGTGTGCAGATGACTTGGTCTGGATTAACGACTTGAATGTTGGCGTCGAGTTGAATGTCGGCCGCGGTAACGGGGCCTTCACGGTTGACGTCGATGATCAGATTCGCGGTCTCGCGACCTTCTGATACAAGGAGGACCTGCTTCAGGTTCAGAACGATGTCAGTAACGTCTTCGACGATACCTTCAATGCTCTGGAACTCATGTTGCACGCCATCGATCTTGATCGATGAGATGGCTGCACCTTCGATGGAGCTGAGAAGGACACGACGGAGAGAATTCCCGATCGTGTGCCCGTAGCCGGTTTCAAACGGCTCAGCCTGGAAAGTGGCAAAAGTATCGGAAGCAGTGTCCTCGACTTTTACTAGCCGGTTTGGAAGTTCGAATTTTCCTAAGCGCTTTGGCATAATATGCTTTGTGTTAACTGATTACAATGAATTGCTAGTGTCTGACCAGAAGGGTCATGGAAGGAGAGCTGACTATCGGCTATAAAATTCAACGATGAGCTGAACATTAATGCTGTTTTCAGTTTCTTCTGTGGACGGAAGGCGGTTGATAGTAGCCTTGAGTGCGTCTGCGTTGAGTGTAAGCCACTCAGGAACAGTGCGACCTTGGCTTTCTTCCATGCTGCGTGTCGCAAGCTGACGAGATGAGGTGCGCTCACGCACTTCAATTTCGTCGCCTTCCTTCACGATAAAGCTGGCGATGTCTGTCTTTTGGCCGTTCACGCAAATGTGACCGTGACCAACAAGCTGACGAGCTCCAGCGCGTGACTTAGCGAAGCCTAGGCGGTAGATTACGCTATCGAGACGTGTTTCCAAGATCTGGAGGAACACTTCACCGGTAACACCGCGAACGCTTTTAGCTTTTTCGAAAGTTAGACGGAATTGTTTTTCCGTGATGCCATACATGAAACGAAGCTTTTGCTTTTCGTTTAGGCCGATCGCGTATTCGCTGTATTTACGGCGAAGGCGAGGTCCATGTTGACCGGGAGGGTGTGGCTTACGCTCAAATGCCTTGGTAGGCGCGAAGATAGCCTGACCGAAGCGGCGATTGATGCGAGTTGTTGGTCCAGTGTAACGGGACATAGTTTTATTCCTTAATAGGTTATCTGCAGACTAATTATATATATCTAGGTGGCAGTAGCACCTTAGACACGACGACGTTTAGGAGCACGGCAACCGTTATGAGGGACCGGAGTCACATCAACAATTTCGGTAACGACCATGCCTAAAGATTGAAGCGCACGAACCGCTGAGTCACGTCCCATACCTGGGCCGTTCAGCTTGACGACGACTTCCTTCATGCCGTGCGACATTGCGACACGACCTGCATCTTGCGTGACAACTTGTGCCGCGTATGCAGTTGATTTACGAGAACCACGGAAGTTACATTTGCCGGCACTAGACCAAGAAATGACATTGCCGCGAGGATCGCTGAAAGTAACTTTCGTGTTATTGAAAGTAGCGAGGACATTAACAATACCGACGGTAATGTTTTTGCTGCCCTTGGCACGACGGATTTTAACACCATCGAGATCACTCTTGAGAAGATCTTCAGCAGTTTCTTGTTTTTTCACGGGTGCCTCGGCCTCAGCCTCGACAGCTGCGTCAACAACTACTTTTTCTTCTTCTACAGATTTTGTTTCTTCTTCGCTCATAGGAAAGATGGTCTTAGGTTACTTACGGACTGGCTTGACCGCGCCCTTGCGTGTGCGGGCATTTGTTTTTGTGCGTTGGCCACGAACCGGAAGTCCGCGCATGTGGCGAACGCCACGATAGCTACGGATGGCCGAAAGTCGCTTCAAGTTGGCAGTGCGCTCACGACGGAGATCACCTTCAACGATGTATTGTTTCTCTGCAACCAAAGATGCGAGCTGATTGAGCTCTTCTTCGCTTAGATCACCGGCACGGCGATCAGCATCGAAGCCAGACACTTCGACAATTGCCTTAGCGCGTGTTGGCCCAATGCCATAGATGTAACGAAGCGAGTACTCTAGCTTCTTGTTTGCGGGGATATCGACTCCAAGTATACGTGGCATGATAAAAGATGTTATATGTCCCGCTTGATTGCGGGAAAACGGTGATAAATAGCAGTTAAGTTTAGTTTGAAAAGTTAATTCTTCGGAATTGTTAAGATTTCCGGATCCGCGCCAGTGACGAGGACAGTGTGTTCGAAGTGGGCAGATGGCTTGCGATCGCGTGTTACAGCGGTCCAACCATCATCAAGCATCTCGATTGCAGCGCCACCAAGATTGATCATCGGCTCGATAGCGAGCGCCATACCAGGCTTGAGTAATGCACCGCTTCCGCGACGACCATAGTTCGGAATCTGCGGTGCTTCATGCATCGTAGCGCCTACTCCATGTCCTACAAACTCGCGAACGATACCGTAGTTGTGACGCTTAATGAAGCGCTGCACAGCATTGGAAATATCACCCACCCGATTGCCAGCCCGTGCAAAAGTAATTGCATAGTCTAGTGCTTCGCGTGTGGCGTTAATGAGTGCTTGGTTTTCATCCACAACTGGTGGAATCAAAACCGTGCGTGCATTATCGCCGATAAATCCGCGGTAACGAACTACTACATCGATGGAAACAACGTCCCCGCCTTGAATGGCGCGGCGCATGCTACCAATACCGTGCACAATTTCTTCATTTACAGAAATGCAGGTATAAGCAGGGAAGACGTGTTCGCCGTTACGGTAATTGTAACAAGCGCTTTCAGCCCCCAATGCCTCGATGGCCTTGCGGCCAAGTTGATCGAGATCGTAGGTAGTCATCCCCTCACCTACTGCATCGACCAACTGCTTTAATACAGTTGCTGCGATTTGGCAGGCTTCGCGAATCGATTGGATTTCTTCGTCGGAACGAATCGTTTTCATCGGTTTGCAGTGCGGAGATTATTCAAAGAACAGGAAAATGGAACGGAGAGGCAACTGAATCAGCTGCATCTTCGGAGGTCAGTCGAGCGACTGATGCTTAACTTAAGTTAAGAAAGAAGGATACAATCCCGAGGATAAACAGAGCCACCGCGATAAATAAGAGCGGACGCCAAGCAGTCCAGAAATCTTGTAAGCCAGCGGAGTCAACGAGTTGCTTATTACGTGCAGCGGAACGACCGCGAATCTTGCCCTTCTTGAGGAAACCATCGTAATGACGCTGCAACAAGTAAGTTTCGATTTGACGCATGGTATCAAGCAAAACACCAACGGTAATTAGCATCCCAGTGCCACCGAAGAACACGGCAACTGAAAACGGCACATTGTAAGTAAACAGAAGGATATCAGGGAACAGCGCGATCACAGTCAGAGACAACGCCCCGAACAGTGTGAGGCGAGTCATGATATAATCTAAGAACTGAGCAGTAGGCTCACCTGGGCGAACGCCAGGAATGTAACCGCCATTCTTCTTCAAATCGTCAGCGATCTGTACTGGTTTGAACATCATCGATACCCAGAAGTAACTGAATACGAAAATCAAGAAGCCGAATACTAGGTAGTAAGCGACCTCACCACGACCGAGCGAATCGGCGACGTCGTTGAAGAAGCGCATCCCAGTGGCAGTGCCCAAGTAGCTAAGGATCTGTGTCGGAAACATCAGAATCGCTGAGGCAAAGATGACGGGCATAACACCTGCATAGTTGACCTTGAGCGGCAAGAACGAGCTCTGCCCGCCGTAGACCTTACGGCCAACAACGCGCTTTGCATACTGAACCGGGATCTTGCGCTGCGCTTGAGTAATCGCGACGAGGCCAGCAGTCACAGCAAACAATAGAAACAGCATCAACACACCTTCCGGCACGCCAAGTGCGGCACTTTCAGAACCAACCGGCGCAACGAACATCTGATAAGCAGATGCGACCGCAGCGGGAAGGCCAGAGATAATACTGATTGTAATCAACAAAGAGATGCCGTTGCCGATACCTTTCTCAGTAATCTGCTCACCGAGCCAAACCATGATCATGGAGCCAGCAGTTAGGAAGATCGTGCCAGTAATCAGGAACTGAACCTTACCTGCGATGACAACATCACCATATTCTGCGGGACTAAATCCTTGCCCAATAATGCTGCCCGGATTGGTGCTGAGCGCAACCAACAGGAGCAAACCTTGAACCACACAGATCGCGAGAGTCAAGTAGCGTGTGTATTGATTAATCTTCTGACGTCCTACATCCCCTTCTTGCTGCAAACGCGCAATGACTGGGAAAACCGCACCGACCAACTGCATGATGATCGAAGCACTGATGTAAGGCATGATCCCAAGAGCAAAGACCGCACCATTAAGGAGCGCGCCACCAGTAAACATGTTGTAGAGACCGACAAGACCACCACTAGCTGTCGCCTGATCCGCCATAAACTCGCGGATTGGGCCAACGTTCATCCCAGGTAACGGGATATTTGCGCCGACACGTGCGATGAAGAGTAGCGCCAGCGTGAAGAAAATCTTCTGGCGCAGCTCTGGAATCTTCAGAGAATTTGTGAAAGCAGAAAGCATGAGTGGTTACACTATAAGAAGCGATTTAAGGGGTCGGATATTAAGCCTCTTCCTTCGTTTCAACAGCAGCGACTGCTGACTCAATGATCTTGCCGCCAGCGGCCTCGATCGCGCTCTTGGCAGTCGCAGATACCTTACAGACTGTTACCGTATATGCTTTGGATACTTCACCGTCACCAAGCAGCTTGACGCCTTGCTTGTTGTCGCGGATAAGACCGGCAGCAATCAAAGCTTCGCGAGAGACAACGTCTCCTTCGAGTTTTGCGAGCTGGCCAAGGTTGACTAGCTGGTAGCTTACCTTGAAGTTGAAGTTATTGAAGCCACGACATGGAAGTTTACGATAGAGTGGCATTTGACCACCTTCGAAACCGATACGGATACCACCACCAGAACGAGATTTTTGACCGTTATGGCCGCGTCCAGCTGTTTTACCGTGTCCACTACCTTCACCACGTCCAAGACGCTTAGTAGGATGGGTTGCCCCTTTAATTGTAGGAATGTTTTCGAGATTCATTATATTAACCCTTATGCTTCAGCTTTATCACCAAAGCGGATAGCTTTAATTTCCTCGTTCGAACGGAGCTGCACAAGTGCTGCCATTGTAGCCTTGACCATTGCAAGGTGATTGTTCGAGCCGAGAGACTTGGAAAGAATGTTCTTAATGCCAACAGACTCAAGAACCGCGCGGCAACCGCCACCTGCGATTACGCCTGTTCCGTCCGATGCCGGGCGAAGAAGAACTTTACCGCCGTCAGCTTCACCCAACACATGGTGTGGGATAGTGTCGCCGCGGAGCTTGATTGTAATAAGGTTCTTTTTGGCTTGTTCTGTGCCTTTACGGATCGCTTCAGGAACTTCCTTAGCTTTGCCGTAGCCGACGCCGACTTCACCTTTTTGATTACCTGTAACAACGAGTGCTGAAAAACTGAAACGGCGTCCGCCCTTTACAACTTTTGCACAACGATTGATGTGAACCACCTTTTCAACGTATTCTGGTGCTTCTTCTGGCTCTTTATTGTGAGAGAATGATCTATTTTGTCTGCTCATATGGTAACCTTAGAATTGTAGACCACCTTCGCGGGCAGCTTCTGCAAATGATTTAACGCAACCGTGGTAGCGACGACCGGAGCGGTCAAAAACGACAGACTCGATGCCTGCTGCCTTTGCCTTCTCGGCAACTGTCTTACCGAGTGCAAGTGCACCCTCAGCGTTTGCCTTAAGAGTTGAATCTTTAGTAAGCGATGTAACATAGACCATTGTGTGGCCCTTTACATCATCGATGCACTGCGCATAGATGTGCTTATTAGAGAAAGTGACAGCAAGACGTGGACGAGCGGCAGTGCCGTTGACCTTCTTGCGAATGCGCCATTTGCGCTTCTGTAAAAGAGATTTTTTCTTATCGAGTTTCATGTTATGTATGCCTCAATTAAGCGGATTTCTTACCCTCCTTACGACGGACGTATTTGCCGACGATGTGGACACCCTTGCCCTTATAAGGCTCGGCTGGGTAGTAATTAAAGATAGTCGCTGTGATTTCGCCAACCATGTGCTTATCAGCACCTTCGATTGTTAGTTTTGTATTCTCAGCGATCTTAACGGTGATACCTTCTGGGATAGTCAGGAGGCACGGGTGTGAGTAACCAAGTGCAAGGTCAAGAACGTTACCGGTGAGGACAGCGCGGAAGCCGACCCCCTTAAGAACGATCTCTTTCTTGTAGCCTTCAACAACGCCAATCACCATATTATTGATGATCGAACGGACAGTGCCGAACATTGCTTTAGCATGACGACTGCTATCAGCAGGAGTCACTTTGATTACGCCGTCAGACAATTCGATGTTCGTAGAACGATCGAAAGTCTTTTCGAGTTTCCCCTTAGGGCCTTCGACGCGGATCGTGTGACCGTCAATAGTCACAGATGCCTTATCAAGGACGGGGATAGGAAGTTTACCAATTCTGCTCATTATAGTAGTCTCAGTATTACCAAACTTTGCAGAGCACTTCACCGCCAACACCCAACTCACGGGCATCACGGGCGCGCACTACGCCTTTGGAAGTTGTAAGGATTGCAACACCCAGTCCACCGAGAACACGTGGGATCTCAGTTGCACCGTAATAGAGGCGACGGCCTGGCTTACTGTGACGCTCGATGCCAGTGATGGCTGGAGTCTTACCAACGAACTTCAGAGTCAGTTCGATGGTCTTAAAACCGCGTGCATCTTTGCCTTCCGTGAAATCACGGATGTAGCCTTCTTGTTTAAGGATCGCTGCAATAGCGGCGCGCATTTTGGAGTGCTGCGTGATGCAGACATCCTTGCGACCGGTACTACCGTTGCGGATGATGGTGAGGAAATCACCGATGGTATCGTGAACTGCCATAGTCTAACTAATGGGTTTTCAGTGGGTGAATTGGGCCTTGGTGGATTACCAAGATGATTTTGTCACACCAGGAATTTTGCCTTGTGTCGCAAGTTCGCGGAATGTGAGACGAGAGAGACCAAACTTACCGATGTAAGCACGTGGACGACCGGTGACGGAGCAACGGTTACGAGCGCGGATCGGAGAGCTGTTCTTAGGAAGCTTGGTAAGCTTTGCTTGTGCCTTGTAGAACTCCTCATCTGGAGTTTCAGGGTTCGCAAGGATCGCTTTAAGACTTGCACGCTTAGCTGCGAACTTCTCGATGAGACGGACGCGCTTGAGGTTACGTTGGATTGCTGATTTTTTAGCCATGAGAAATTCTTTCTGTTATGCTTTAGCGGATGCGGCAGCTGCTTCTTCTTCGGCAACTTCAGTGCTTGTTTTACGGAACGGCATGCCGAAGAGAGCGAGTAGCTCGCGACCTTCTTCGTCATTTTTCGCGCTCGTGTTGATGCAAATATCCATACCAATAGTCGCTGTAGTTCCATCAGAACTAATTTCAGGGAAGATCGAGTGATCGGAAACACCTAGAGTGTAATTACCTTGGCCGTCGAGCTTCGCAGGAACGCCACGAAAGTCACGGATTGCTGGTAGTGAAATTTGGATAAGTCGGTTAAGAAACTCATACATGGCCCGGCCACGGAGTGTTACTTTAACGCCAATCGGCTGACCTTCACGAAGCTTAAAGTTCGAGATACTCAGCTTTGCTTTAGTCGTCACAGGACGTTGAGCAGCGATCTTACCGATCTCCTGATTTACGTAAAGGATGTGGTTCTTGTCATCAGTCGCGCTGAAGCCTGAATTGATGACGATCTTTTTGATCGAAGGAACTTGGTGCTTATTGGCATAACCGAACTTTTTTGTAAGCTCAGGAACGACTTTTTCGGCGTATTGTGTTTTAAGTGCTGGTATTTGCATCGGAGTTAAGCCGGATTTCTATCCCGGCTAGGTTTTGAATGGATTGACGATGTGATTTTGGAAAAATGCGTGAAAATGGGTAATTAACTCAACCTGGCAAGCTTCCTTTTACTTAGTCTTCGCGTCGAACTTCTCAGCCAACACTACATTTGAGTAGTGAATCGGAGTTTCGCGCTCTACAGAACCGCCTTCGGGGTTCTCTTGAGACTTTGGGAGGAATTTAGTGATCAGATTGACCCCTTCGATTACGACGGACTGGCCAGACTTAACTGACAACACTTTGCCGCGTTTGCCTTTATGAGAGCCAGAGATGACGACAACTTCTTGTTCGCGTTTAATTGTTTTAGCCATGATTAGAGGACCTCGGGTGCTAGAGAAATGATTTTCATGTATTTGGCACGGAGCTCACGAGCAACCGGTCCGAAAATACGTGTGCCCTTGGGGTTACCGTCGGGCGTAAGAATAACAACTGCGTTGTTATCGAAGCGAAGGTAGCTACCATCGCCGCGGCGAATTGGAGCTTTTGTGCGCACTACAACAGCACGAACAACTTCACCCTTTTTAACGGACGAGTCTGTGGATGCGACCTTGATGTTGCAAACGATTACGTCTCCAACGTCAGCAGTGCGCTTGTTTTGTCCGAGGCGACGAATCATTTCCGCTTCCTTGGCACCTGTGTTATCCGCGATAAATACGCGGCTGTTCATCTGAATCATATCTAAATCTCCGTTATACGGTTAAAGTAAAATACTTAGGGCTTATGCTTCGTCGCCGACCTTCGGCGCTCTTTCGAGAACCTTAGTGACGCGCCAGCGCTTGAGCTTGCTAAGAGGACGAGTTTCCATGATCTCAACCTTGTCGCCAAGAGAGCAGTCATTTGTTTCGTCGTGCACGTGAACCACTGTCTTACGCTTAATTTCCTTACGGTAAAGCGGATGTGGGATCTTGTAGAGGTAAGTGACTTTGATTGTCTTGTCACCGGAACGGCTAGTTACGGTGCCAATCAGGGACTTACGGGAATTGCGTGTTGCTTCCATAGTATTGGTCGTCTGTTAAGATTAAGCAGAGGCCGCAGCCAACTTCTTCTCTTTAAGAATGGTTTCGAGGCGTGCGATTTCGCGACGCAATTGAGTGAATTCGTGCGGGCGCTCAACCTGGCCAGTCTGCTTACGCAGGCGGAGGTGGACGTGTGCATCGTGCGTGTCGCGTAGCTTCTTTTCGATTTCTACTTCGGACATTTCGCGGATATCTTTTGTGGTGCTCATATTAAATGATTCCTTGTGTAATATTTGTTACGCTTAGTCTTCGCGAGTCACGAAGCGGCAGTGGAACGGAAGCTTGGTGTCAGCCAGGCGAAGTGCTTCTTGAGCAGCAGTCTGCGTGCAGCCTGCGATTTCGAAAAGCATGGTGCCGGGGCGGATCACAGCGACCCACTTTTCAACAGAGCCCTTACCTTTACCCATACGAGTTTCAGCTGGCTTTTTTGTTACCGGTTTATGTGGGAAAACGCGGATCCACACTTTACCCTTACGCTTGAGGCTACGTGTCATAGCGACACGAGCAGCTTCAATTTGCTGGGAAGTCATGCGACCACGAGTAAGGGATTGAATGCCGAATTCGCCGAAAGCGAGTGCGTTACACGACTGGGCTGTTCCGTAGATGCGGCCAGTGTGAACTTTGCGGTATTTTGTGCGTGATGGAAGATATGCCATGGTTCGCTCAGTTTAATTGATTAAAAGTGTCGTGGATGACGTGTGAATTAAGCTTCGTCTTCCTCGGGAAGACAGATCCAGCATTTCACGCCGATGATACCATAGACCGTGCTTGCTTCGCTGAAGCCATAGTTGATATTAGCGCGGAGTGTCTGCAGCGGTACCTTGCCTTGATGCTGACGCTCTGTGCGAGCGATGTCAGCGCCACCAAGACGACCACCACATTGGATACGGATACCTTCAGCACCCATTGCCATTGTAGTCTGGACGGCGCGCTTCATGGCACGACGGAAAGCGATACGACGCTCAAGTTGAAGGGCTACGTTCTCAGCAACAAGTTGAGCGGAGAGGTCTGGGCGCTTCACTTCTTGGATGTCGAGCATGATCTCCTTCTTGACGACCTTACTGAGCCCATCCTTCAGTTTATCGAGCTCTGCACCTTTACGGCCGATAACAACTCCAGGGCGCGCAGTGAATATCTTCACACGGATACGGCCGGAGGCACGCTCAATAAAGATACGAGGCACGGATGCATAACGCAGATTACTCGTGAGGAATTTACGAATTTCGTAGTCTTCTTTAATGAAGCCTGGAAATTCTTGCTTAGATGCGTACCAGCGTGAATCCCAGTCGCGGGTTACTGCAAGGCGGAAGCCGGTTGGATGAACTTTCTGTCCCATAATAAAATCGGTGTCGTGTTAACTTAGGCTTCGTCGGTGAGGACGATACGGATATTGCTAGTGGCCTTTTTGTAAGGATGCGCGGAACCGCGAGCTGCGGGGCGAAAACGCTTGAACGTAGGACCTTGTTCAACGACTGCAGACTCAACTGTGAGGGCATCCGATGATAGGTTATTATTGTTTTCCGCGTTGGCGATTGCCGACTGAAGCGTTTTGCTAACGAGACGAGCTGACTTGCGCGGAATAAAGCGCAAGATTTCGACTGCTTCGGCAGCATTACGGCCTTGGATGGCACGAGTGATATCGCGCACCTTGCGGGGCGACATACGGGCGTATTTGGTATAGGCTTGGACCTGCATGAGATTCAGCTGTTTTGAAGTGTTTTTACGCGGGCAATGTCTCCCGCTTGAATGGTGGAGTCGTCGACCAGTCCAAGGATAAGTCCTGCGGAGCGGTCGCTTCTAGATTCGATAATAATCAATTCGCCGATCGATTGCGCGCCGCGAGATACGCGGCATACCATTCCGAGGCGCATGCCTTGCTCAAGTCCGCCGTCAAGAATGACGACGTCTGCGGCAAGGGCAGGTGCTACTGTCGAGACAGTAGCTGCGTTCGGGCTGTAGATCGACTCTTTGACGAAAGCGGGAACTTCCGCACGCACAACGCTACCGGCAACCAGTGCTCCGAAAAGGAACAAGCAAGCGAGCTTTGAGTGATGTTGTGTGGACAAAAGGTGCATTACGTAATAAGAGGTTTACTTATTTGCCGGAGGCTTGGTGGCCCTTGAACGTGCGAGTTGGCGAGAACTCTCCGAGTTTGTGGCCAACCATATTCTCAGTCACATAAACGGGCAGAAAACTGCGACCATTGTGGACGTTGAGGTTGAGACCGACGAAGTCAGGAGTAATCGTCGAACGACGAGACCAAGTTTGGATCGGCTTGCGATCGTTGTTGGCCTGAGCCGCAGTTACCTTTTTGGCAAGATGCGGATCTACAAAGAAACCTTTTTTAATTGAACGAGACATAGCTAAGAGAGTTTACTTTTTTTTCTTGAGCTGACGACCGTTACGGCGAACGAGAATCTGCGAATTAGTTGGATTGGACTTCTTACGAGTCGGGAATCCCTTAGAGAGCTGGCCCCAAGGAGACTGTGGGTGACCACCACCAGAGGTGCGGCCTTCACCACCACCCATAGGGTGATCGACAGGATTCATCGCAACACCACGAACCCGTGGACGACGCCCGAGCCAGCGATTACGACCCGCCTTGCCGAGGCTTTGTCCGCTGTGCTCGTGATTGCCGACCTCACCGATCGTTGCACGGCAACGAGAGTTGAGAAAACGAATTTCACCGGAAGGCATCTTTACAGTCGCACGATCGCCATCAATCGAAACAAGCTGAGCGGATTGACCAGCAGAGCGGGCGATTTGAGCGCCACGGCCTGGGTGCAATTCGATTGCGTGAATCTTAGTTGCAGGCGGGATCACTGCGAGAGGCATGCTGAAACCTGGTGAGAACTCGACGCGAACGCTCGAGTTGATGAGCTTGTCGCCAGCCTTCACACCGCGAGGTGCGAGGATGTAGCGCTTTTCACCATCCGCATAAGCGAGGAGAGCAATGTTAGCGGTACGATTCGGATCATACTCGATCGCCTGCACGTTTGCTGGTATGTCCAACTTATCGCGACGGAAGTCGATGATGCGGTAAGCGCGCTTGTGACCACCACCACGACGACGAGAAGTGATACGGCCGTAGCAATTACGCCCCTTCTTCTTGTGGTTGTAAGTCGTGAGCTGACGCTCAGGCTTTTTCTTGGAGACGTCCGCCTTGTTTCTGATAAGGAAACGAGTGCCTGGAGTCAAAGGTCTGGATTTTACGAGTGCCATGATATTTAGGTCTCTTTCGTCTTAGACGAGTTCGATCTTATCTCCTTCCTTAAGGCTAACAATGGCCTTTTTCAGGCCACCTTTAGTGCCAGGACGACCACCACGTGAGCGGTCTGTCTTAGCTTTAGGCTTTCTGTTAAGAATGTTTACTTTGGTTACTGATACGTTGAATACCTTCTCCACTGCACGAGCGACTTCCTTGCGGTTTGCGCGAGGGTTTACTTCGAAAGTGTATTGGTTCAAGTTAGCGGCAAGATTTGCTGCTTTCTCAGTAACGCGGAATTCGCGTAGAATTGTATTTGCAATAATCATTACTTACTTCCGTTTGCGCGAGCGATGATAGTTTCGATGCCCTTAGCGCTCACAATAATGTGGCGGTAGCGGACAACATCGAGAGTGCTGAGGTTACCTGCTTCAGCGAGGGAAAGTCCATCGATGTTGCGAGCAGCCAGTGCAGCATTAGTTTCAAAAGCATCGTCGATGATCAAAACCTTACCGCGCTTAGGTAGCACAGCAGTGAGCACCTTGTCGAAAAGCTTAGTCTTAGGCTCTTTAACTTCGAACGCTTCGATTACAGAAATACCACCGTCTGTTGCGCGATTAAAAAGCGCACGTCTGAAAGCAAGTGCCTTCATCTTGGTGTTAATCTTTTGCGAGTAGTCGCGAGGCTTTGGTCCATGCGCAACACCACCATGGCGTTGATGTGGAACTCGGCGTGAGCCCTGACGAGCAGTACCACTTCCCTTTTGACGGAAAAGCTTCTTCCCGGAACCGCTCACTTCAGCGCGCGTCTTGGTGCAAGCATTGCCCTGGCGAAGATTCGCTTGGTGTGCGATGACTACCTGACGAAGAGCAGCGATGCCCTTATCGTCGGTGAAAGCGGGAAACGCTGAGAATTCTTTCTCTTCGCTCTTAGTCCCGTCAGCTGTGTATACATTAAGTTTCATCTTAGTATGTCCCTTCGATTACGCCTTATTGGCTTTTGTTTTAATCGCAGTGCGGACGGTGACAAGGCCACCACGTGAGCCAGGAATGCTGCCTTTAACAAGGATCAGATTCTTATCGGCAATCACTTTAACAACTTCAAGGTTTTGAACAGTGCGCGAAACATCACCCATGTGACCTGGCATTTTCTTACCCTTGATAACGTGGCCGGGCCACTGACACATACCATAAGAACCACCACGACGGTGGAACATGGAACCGTGAGATGCAGGACCACCAGCAAAACCGTAGCGCTTCACAACACCTTGGAAACCACGTCCCTTAGTTGTCGCAATAACATCGATTTTCTGGCCAGCTTCAAAGTGCTCAACTGTCAGCACATCGCCGAGGTTGATTTCTGTGTCACCATTAGTGCGGAACTCGCTGAGCTCTGCAACCGGCTCAACTCCAGCTTTTTTGAAGTGTCCAAGAGCAGCCTTAGTCAGGCGGTGCTCCTTTTGCTGACGGAAGCCAATTTGAATGGCATCATATCCGTCCTTCTCAGTCGACTTGACCTGTGTGACCGGGCAAGGACCTGCTTCGATGACAGTGACAGGGATCAAACGATTTGCATCGTCGAATACCTGCGTCATACCTATCTTTTTACCAAGTAGGGCTATGTTCATAATACTAATAGGCAGGTGGAGCGGAATGCTCCGTTTGCGAGACCTGCGTTAGTGGTTAAAATAAAATGTGATTTATCGCCTCAAATGGGAAGCGAGCGACGGAAAAAAGAGTTAAATCCCAGCCCCGTCAACCCCCTATTTAGAAAAAATGCATTATTTATTAGAGCTCTGTACTTTTAATACTTAAAAGCCCGAAAGTCCGCGAAAATTCGGGGCCCACATATGTGCTGTCGACTTTTAAGTAGATCCACACGAAACATCCTAAGACTTCGTGCTATCACCGACCTATTCCTTACTACGAAAAGTTCGGCAAGGATACTTCTGCAAATATAACGACGAAGGTCTACGACCACGCGCGCGCGCAGATCCCGCAGCATAAATGCGGCCTCATCCGACAAACACTCGCTGGCGCTACATTCTCAGAGCCCAGAACGTGCTCATTTACTAAAGATTGCCAGTATACATGAAAAAACCCGCGACTCTTGCGAGTGGCGGGCTTTTGAAAAATTCAGCGAATTAACTAAACGTTGATCGAAATATCAACACCCGCTGGGAGGTTGAGCTTCTTGAGCTCGTCCACTGTGGCTGCTGTTGGCTCGATGATGTCGATCAAGCGCTTGTGTGTGCGGACTTCGAATTGGTCCATAGACTTTTTGTTAACGTGCGGCGAACGGTTCACTGTGAGCTTGCCGATGTGAGTCGGAAGCGGCACAGGGCCGGAAACGCGTGCGCCTGAGCGCTTTGCTGTTTCAACGATGTCTGTTGCAGACTGGTCGATGACGCGATAATCGAAGCCTTTGAGGCGGATACGGATACGTGGTGAGCTCATTTATTGTATTTGGTTTAGATTTTTACTTATGTGATGTTAAAAAAAACGGCGGAAAATTAAGAGAGGATTTACGAGTAAGATTGAGACGAAGGCACCTACGGCTAGTATCTGCCGCGAGTTGAGGTTTCTAGAATTGTATTCACTACGTTCGACGGCACTTCTTCAAAACGCTCGGGCTCCATACTAAAGGAAGCCCGGCCTTTGCTCAATGAACGCATGATTGTCGAATAGCCGAACATTTCCACGAGAGGAACGAGGGCAGAAATTGATATAAACGAGGGCTTCGCATTGATTTTCTGGATCTGCCCGCGGCGGCGATTCAAGTCGCCCATAATGTCACCCTGATAATCCTCAGGTGTTTCAACCTCCACATGCATGAGCGGCTCCAACAAGATTGGAGCAGCAGCAAGCATCGCTTCACGGAAAGCAAAAATGCCCGCCATTTTGAAGGCGATTTCAGAGGAATCGACTTCATGAAATGAACCGTCGAAAAGTGTGATTTTGATATCCACCACTGGATAGCCAGCGACAGTGCCATTGCATGTTGCTTCTTTAATGCCATCCATTGCTGGTTTGATAAACTCTTTGGGAATGACGCCACCAACTGTTTTGTCGACCACTTCAACACCGGCGCCGCGCTCTAGCGGTTCGACCTTTATCCGGACGTGGCCATACTGTCCTTTGCCCCCAGACTGGCGGACGAATTTGCCATCCCCTTCCGCGTTGGCGGTAATCGTTTCGCGGTAAGCAATCTGCGGACGGCCGGCTTCGGCACCGACCTTGAATTCGCGAAACAAGCGGTCTCTGATAATTTCGAGGTGCAACTCGCCCATACCAGCGATCAAAGTCTGACCGGTTTCTTCATCGGAGCTGACAACAAACGTCGGGTCTTCTTCGGCTAGGCGTTGGAGACCGAGCGCCATCTTCTCTTGATCGGCAGTGGTCTTTGGCTCGATGGACATCGAGATCACTGGCTCAGGGAATGTGGGTGGCTCAATGCGAACATCATACCCCTTGGCACAAAGTGTATCACCGGTCACCACATCGCGCGCACCGACCAGCGCACAAATGTCGCCGGAGTAGGCCGTGTCGATATCTTCGCGGGCATCCGCCTTCATGACGAGTAGACGAGAAATACGCTCGACCTTACCTGTACGCGAATTGTGCAGCACAGAACCTTTAGAAATTGAGCCAGAGTACACACGGAAAAATACGAGCTTACCAACGAAACCGTCATTCATCAGCTTAAACGCAAGGCCAGTAAGCTTTGCATTGTCGTCTGGTTTAATCTCAACGGGACGCCCCTTCGAGTCTTCGCCTTCCATCGGCGGCACATCCAGCGGCGATGGTAAATAGTTAACGACCGACTCGAGCACAGATTGAACACCCTTGTTCTTGAACGCACTCCCTGGCATGACGCCACAGAAATCGAGCGAGATTGTTGCAATGCGAATCGCCGCGCGAACATCGTCGGCAGTCAGCTCTTCACCTCCGAGATATTTATCAGCTAGAGCTTCGTCAAAGTCAGCGAGTGCTTCAATCAGCTTTTCGCGATACTCAGCTGCTTGATCGACATAGTCGGCTGGAATGTCAGACACCTCAACTGTCATACCAGACTCATCGGCTGAATCATAAATAGTCGCCTGCATGGAGGCGAGGTCGATGAGTCCCTTAAAATCTTCTTCAGCTCCAATAGGAATGAAGATCGGGTGTGCATTGGCGCCCAAGCGCTCACGCATGGTCTCAATTGCAGCGAAATAGTCCGCACCGGTGCGGTCCATCTTATTAACGAATGCAATGCGCGGCACATTGTATTTCGTCATTTGTCGCCAGACCGTTTCGGACTGCGGCTGGACGCCGGCCACGGCGCAAAATACGCCGACCGCCCCATCTAACACGCGAAGTGAACGTTCCACTTCAGCGGTGAAATCGACGTGCCCGGGGGTGTCGATAATATTGATCTGGTTCTGAATGCCGGCAAAAGAGCCGCACTGATTCGTCCAGTTACATGAAATTGCGGCGGAGGTGATTGTAATACCTCGCTCGCGTTCTTGATCCATCCAATCCGTGACCGCGCTCCCCTCATGAACTTCGCCCATCTTGTGGACGACGCCCGTATAGAAGAGGATACGCTCGGTCGTGGTTGTTTTGCCCGCGTCAATATGTGCAACGATGCCGATATTGCGCGTATGCTCCAAGGGGAACTTACGCTTCGACGAGTTTACACTGGCTGACATAGTAGCGGACATTGAAATGGACTGGAAAAGAACAGGGGGCGAAGCAGGAATCGAAACTACCAGCGCAGGTGAGCAAACGCGCGGTTTGCTTGAGCCATGCGGTGTGTTTCTTCCTTCTTCTTAACGATCGCGCCGGTGTTGTTGTAGGCATCGACGATTTCGTCAGCAAGTGCTTCGTTCATAGGAACGCCCTTGCGTTTGCGAGCGGCTCCAACCATCCAACGGAAGGCGAGGCTCTGCTGGCGCTCAAATGATACTTCAACCGGCACTTGGTATGTCGCACCACCTACGCGGCGGCTCTTCACTTCAAGCTTCGGGCGAACATTCTCAAGTGCACCCATGATCAAATCAACTGGATCACCCTTGCCTACTTTTTCGCTCACACGCTCGAAAGCTGTGTACACGATGCGTTGAGCAACAGTGCGCTTACCGCGCTCCATGATCATGTTAACGAGAGTGGTAACCACTTCGCTATTATAGCGAGGGTCTGGAATTAATGGGCGTTTAACGGCTTGTCTACGACGTGACATAATAAAATACGTTTAATGATTAATCCGTTACTTAGCGTCCTTAGGACGCTTAACACCGTATTTAGAACGGCTACGGCGGCGTTTTTCAACACCAACACAGTCAAGTGTACCACGCACGATGTGGTAACGAACACCAGGGAGATCCTTCACACGACCACCGCGAACGAGGACGATGCTGTGCTCCTGAAGATTATGACCTTCATCAGGAATGTAAGCGATGACTTCGATTCCATTAGTAAGACGAACCTTTGCCACCTTACGGATAGCGGAATTCGGCTTTTTAGGTGTACGTGTCATGACCTGGACACAGACGCCGCGGCGGAATGGATTAGCGCGAAGTGCTGGTGACTTCGTCTTCTCCTTCTGCACAATACGCGGATTGCGGACGAGTTGATTAATTGTAGGCATTGAAAATTTGAATCGCTGGATTTTGGGAAAGACGGCGAAAGTAGCGCTTTGAAAAAGCTGTGCAAGAATTATTCTTGGTTTTTTTCGCGATCCGACTGGCGATATTCTAAGATTGTTTAATTGAGAGATAAGAAGAGGCGAGCGGCATTCGATCCGCCCGCCTCTGTAAAGGATTGAAACGGATTAGCTAGCCTCTTCGCTTTCAGCGACTTCGGCAGGTGCTTCAGCAGCTTCGGTGTTTTCAGCTGCGGCTTCAGCAGCCGCTTGTTCTTCTGGAGTCGGTTCTGGAGTCGGCTCTGGAGCTGGGATGGCAACGCCTTCCACTAGCTTCGCAGCTTCTTCCGGAGTCAACTGCACTGGCTCTGCACCGAGTGTATCGATACGGAGGTTGCGGTAAACTGGCAGACCTGTTCCAGCTGGAATGAGGTGACCCATGATAACGTTTTCCTTGAAGCCCTTGAGATTATCAACCTTGCCCAATGTAGAGGCGTCGGTGAGAACACGTGTGGTTTCTTGGAAGGAAGCGGCAGAGATAAAGGACTCTGTCTCAAGAGACGCCTTGGTAATACCGAGGAGCACTGGCTCACCTTCAGCAGGCATGCCACCAGCATCTTCGATATGGTCATTGGCGCTCATGAACATGAAGCGGTCAACTTGCTCACCCCAGAAGAAATCAGAGTCACCTGGATCGGTGATACGGACCTTCTTGAGCATTTGCGAGATGATCACCTCAATGTGCTTATCATTAATCGAAACACCTTGGAGGCGGTAAACCTTCTGAATCTCAGCGATCAGGTAATCCTGAACAGCCGAGGGTCCGAGAATGTCGAGCACTTCGTGCGGATCGGCACCACCTTCTGTGAGGTGCTGACCACGATGAACCAAATCACCGACCTGAACGGTTAGGTGTTTACCGTGTGGAATGAGATGCGCTTCTTCTTGATCTGTTTCCGGATCAGTGACGAGGAGCTTCTTCTTGCCGCGAACAGTGCCATCGAGAGAAACGATACCGTCGATCTTAGCCATTTCTGCGGCTTCCTTCGGACGGCGTGCTTCAAACAGCTCAGCAACACGCGGCAGACCACCAGTAATATCCTGCGTCTTGGACGCCTGACGTGGTGTCTTCGCAAGCATGGTGCCCGGTGCGATCTCGTCGTCTTCATTGACGGAGAGCTGCGCACCAGTCGGAATCGCATAGGTAGCGATCACCTTGCCGGCGTCATCGATAATCTCGACTTGCGGATTGAGGTCTTCCTTGTGCTCGATCACGACAGTCGCGATACGGCCAGTGGACTCGTCGAGCTCGCGCTTCACGGTGACCCCAGGGATCATTTCGTGGTAGCCGATACG
>Ga0206129_10000586_pt1 | contig 55494 bp, 45 predicted proteins | sample Helgoland_Spring_8_FD_148616 | JGI IMG/M metagenome (GOLD analysis project Ga0206129, IMG submission 148616) | Pelagic subsurface seawater microbial communities from Kabeltonne, Helgoland, North Sea - Helgoland_Spring_Bloom_20160502_2 | ecosystem: Environmental > Aquatic > Marine > Epipelagic ...
CCCCTCGACCGATCCCTGAAAGAGATCAGGCTGTGGATATTGCGATCAATAGTAGCTCTTTGCCGCGTTAAAAAATATCTGCATGGGCTAAAGAAACTGTTGGAGCGCGGATGGATTAAGTGGTTTTAGTTTCAGATTCGGCACAGATTTCTTTTCGTGTTTCGATAACAAAAAAAATGGTTATTTTTCAGAGGTCTTTATCAATCTTCGCTAAGTATTCGAACCTAGGATTTGATAACTTATAGTTCATTCATTAAATTTTAGCCCGAACCATTGAGACTTAATCTGACGATAAAAACCCAAATAAGTGGGTTTTTATCGCCGACAATAGACAATCCAAGTAGCAGATGTGTCAGTCAAGACTATTTTTTCGGTGTCCAAATAATGGAAACAATCATGATAGCTACAATTGCCAAAAAGATCATCTGCATTGGCATTGGTGATGTCACTGGCAATTCAGTTGTACCAACATATTCGATAAATTTATCGGAAAACACTGAACGGGACTCCAAAAGATCCAGGTTATATGCAGTAATAACCCAAGTTGATGTAGCTAGAGTCATTGCCATCCAAGTTCCAGCAACTATTAGCAGGCCGAAAGCGGTAGAGACTAACTTTTGAACTACATTGGCATCTTCATTTTCTCTAGTCATATTTGCAACTCTAAGAGCAAGCCAAATTGCAATTATGCTTCCTATAAAGCTTGTGACACCAACTAATCTGCCGCTGTTAAATAGTGTGTAAATCTCATATTCAGTCATTCTCTTCCCCTTTTATTATTAAGTTTTATTTTCTTAAATAGCGGTTTAAGTCTATATTTATAAAATCATGAATACAATACTGACTTGCAAGCGTCTTTAATGACATTTAATGTAGTGCTGTCAATGTATCCTGATGAGTTTAAACTTTAATATCCAAGGCGTCATAGCCAGTTATGAACTTTATTCCCTATGCAATCCCAGTATTTTTATTATTAATCGTTATTGAGCTTTTTTGGGGATGGTGGAAAGGCAACAATACCTACAGAGCTAATGACAGTATCAATAGCCTCAGTCTCGGGTTGCTAAGCACAGTCACCAAATTTGTGTTCCTCAATATTGGTTTGCTAGTGTTTTCTGGCATTGAAGAAAATTACGCAATCTGGGCATTCAACAGCTCCTCCCTCGGCCATTGGCTACTGGCTATCTTGCTGTATGACTTTCTCTATTACTGGTTTCATCGTGTGAGCCATGAGCGACAGTTTTTCTGGGGCTCTCATGTGGTCCATCATCAGAGTGAAGATTACAACCTGAGCACTGCTCTGCGCCAGACCAGCACCAGCTTTTTTACCACCTGGGTATTTTTTATTCCGTGTTTTTTCCTCGGCATGCCGATCTCCATGTATGTCAGCATAGCCTCTGCACATCTGATCTATCAGTTTTGGGTGCACACACAACATATCTCCACCTTGGGATTTTTAGAATGGTTTATGGTCACTCCCTCAAACCACCGGGTGCACCATGCACAGAATCCGGATTATATTGATAAAAATTACGGCGGCCTGCTGATTATCTGGGATCGACTGTTTGGTACCTTCCAAAAAGAGCACAGGGAACAACCAGCTATCTATGGTATCCGCGTACCACTGGCAAGCTGGAATCCAATCTGGGCAAATTTACATATCTTTATCAATATGGCTATGGACTCCTGGCGAACAACCAGCTGGCTGGATAAATGTCGTGTCCTCTGGTCGAGAACCGGCTGGCGGCCTGAGGATGTTGAGATACTCTACCCGGCGCAAAAATCCAACCTCGACCAGTTTGAGAAATACAACCCTGATCTGAGCCTCCTGACTAATGGCGCAATTGTTGCCCAGTATATTTTGCTGTCAGTTTTTCATTTATGGAGTGCCGGACAGGTGGCTCAGCTTTCTTATGGCTTAGTCTGGACTACAGTGGCAATACAAGCTTATACATTAGTGGTGATCGGGGCTATTTTGGATGGCAAACCTTTTGCCCGGCGATTGGAGCAATCCAGATTGCTGGTTCTGACGACGGGCCTGTGCACTAGCTTCTCGCTGAACCTTATTTCCATTGACTGGCTCTATTTTGGCATTGGCGCTCTACTGCTTAGTGCTGCTGTCATGTGGCTCAGCTTAAAGCCGACCATGGCACCGGTATCCAGTAAAACTGAACTGGCATAAAAAAGCCCGCTGTAAGGCGGGCTTTTTGACTGTCTGTCACAGCACCGGATTACATTCTCACATAGGACTGAGTAACCACTTCGCCATTGTAGGTAAATGACTGGGTAAAGTGGTTTTCGTCAACCAGTTCCATTTTCACCTCATTGACAGTTCCCTCATAGTCCTCAAATGAACTTATCATAGCAGTTTCAACCGCATTTCCTTCAGCATCCACAGTGAAGGATCCAAAACCAAAGTCCTGACCTTCTTCACCTTTGTAGACCACATTCTGCAACCAGATAAAGTGCCCGCCGCCAATCATCTTGGTTTCGGAGAAAGCAGTCATATCGGGATCGCCAGACTCTCTGGCTTCAAGGGTCCAAAGACCATCAAAAGGCGAAGTTGCGGTTGAAGCTGTGTTCCATATCTCAACCATATCCAGCAGGCGACCACCTTCGTATTCCATACCGATAATGGTTTGTTCAAAACCCGTGGCTGTCTGATCAATAGCGACATCAAAGCTATAACCGGAGACCGGGCCATTGTGATTCACTCTGGGTACCTCAACCATGACACCGTTTGACCAGTTGGCATCGCCTGCGCCCACATCAATGCTCTCAGTCTGGGCATTGTTAAAGGCATACATAAAGCGGCCATTGGAGTAGATCTTTATTTGATCACGGGTATATTGGCTGACCTCACCATTTTCAGTCACCGTAACGCCCTCAATTAAGTAGGCGCCATCTGGCAGAGCTTCGCTAACCGCCGGAGCATCAGTTGTTGCAGCTGGTGCTGGTGTTGGTTCACCAGAGCAAGCACCCAGCGCCACAATGGTAGAGATCAGAAATAATGATTTAACGTTCATTGCAGTTTCCCTCGAGTTTTTAATTGTAATATCCGGACTTAACCTTACCTATTGGGGTATTTTATGTATAGGTCGACAGGGACCACTCACCGCATAGGTAGTCGTTTCGTCCTATTTGATTATGAATAAACCCTCTTTAGGTTTTTAAATCACCCGATTGGGATTAAGGATGCCTTTGGGGTCCATGGCCTGCTTGAGGGTTTTCATCAGCGCAATTTCACTGTCGCTGCGGGACTGATCGAGGAAATCTCTTTTCAACACACCCACACCATGCTCGGCGGTAATAGCACCGGAATACTCACCAATCATCAGCATAATATCGCTGTTGATGGCGACTTTATCTTCTTCCCTGCCGGTGTAGGCGCAGACATGCAGATTGTTATCACCTATATGACCAAACAGCAGCACACCTATATTGGCGTATTTTTGCTTTAGACGCTGATCCAGATCTGCAGCAAAAATACCTATATCTGCAATGGGCAGGCTGACATCCTGATTGGACACCGGGCCCAGCACTTTGAACAACTCGCCAATGCCATCTCTGATCTGCCAGAATTTTTCCGCATCCTGATGGGTCTTGGCAATCAGGGCATCAGTTATAAGCCCGGCTTCAAGTTGGGCAAACAAGGCCGTCTCAAATCGTTCTGCGCCAGACACCGAATCATTATCTTTGTACTCAATCAGTAAATAAAATGGATGGTCTTCAGTGAACGGATTTTGCAGATCGGACTCCACCTGCAAAACCTTGTTGTAATAGTTATCCCACATCAGCTCAAAACCGGTCAGGCCTGGACCCAGGCTACGCTTAAGCTGCGCCAACAGTTTGGTAACAGAATCATAATCAGGCAAGGCACAGAGTGCGGTATGGGAACTGTTGGCTTTTGGTTGCAGCTGCAGCACTACCCTGGTGACAATCCCCAGAGTGCCCTCTGAGCCAATAAACAGATGCTTCAGATCATAACCAGAATTGTTTTTAACCATCTTGTTCATGGCATTGATTACAGTACCATCTGCCAGCACCGCTTCAAGACCAAGTACCAGAGCCCTGGTCATGCCATAGCGAATCACTTCAGTGCCGCCGGCATTGGTCGCTACATTGCCGCCAATCTGGCAACTACCTCGAGCACCCAGATCCAGCGGCATAAACAGGCTGTGTTCGGCAGCGGTATCCTGCAGCACCTGCAGAGGGGTTCCAGCCCAGGCACTGATGGTCATGGCCGTGGTATCAATATCCTCGATCCCATTCATGCGCTCAAGGGAGATAGCAAATTCAGCCTCCTGAGGGGTTGCACCCCCTGCCAGACCAGTCAGTCCCCCTTGAACTACCACAGGTTGATTGTACTCATGGCACAGAGCCATAATTTGCGACAGTTCATCGGTGGTTTTGGGCTTTAATAATGCGCTGGGCTTGCAGGGATCTGCGCCGCTCCAGTCAGCAAAATATTTTTCACTGATGTCATCGGCGAGGAATAAGGTGTTTTTATCAACGACAGCTGCGAGGCGGTCAATTAAAGTTTGCATTTGAACTGCTGCCAGAGAGTTTAATTGCAGTTTAACCTACAACTCAGACTCTCTACCACTTGTCCTCAAAGGTTTCCAAACGGTTAAAAGACTCACCGATCAGTACACCCAACTCACGCTCCTCACCTTCTTTGAGATGCACGGCAGGACGGCCATGGGCAAATCGGTAGTTACAGATAAGTGCAACATCACCCACTTCCCAGGCGATCGGAATACCATAATCATCGTAGATTTTGATAAACAGCTGCTTCTCTTCCACTGTCATTTCCGAGCCATCACCAAAGGTCAGCTTTAACGGTCGCTCATCGGCAGCCAGATGCTGTACCAGCGGCCAGGTATCAAACCAGGTGCTGTCATCAGCCATGCTGCTGTAGAGCAGATTGCGATCAAGATGAGGAAAGTATTCAAATGCAGAAATATAGAATCTGGTTTTCAGCAGGCGGTCAGGACCCCATTCAGCTTCCAGACCGCGACGCTGGGCTTCAGCCAGGGCCTCGTCCGGGTCGTCCGTGAGCATTGACTGTTGCCAATGGTTATAAACACCGATATCCAGGCGATCAACGAAGGATTCACGATCCGAAAGATTGCGGTGGTAGCAGAGACCCAGTTTTTTAAGCTTTTGACCAAACTCTGTCGCCAGCAGAGCATCTGTCGCCTGGCAGTTATCAGAGACGTAGGTATGGCCGCCTTCACTGGGCATTTTGTGCGCCATAAAGCTGACCATCTTGGTGCTCGATCCAATGTAGGCCATCTCATGGTGGTAGTGCAGCCAGGCTTCCAGCGGTGCTCCCACCTCATAGACATTTTTTTCAATGATTTTGCGCGGGTTGGCGCCGCCTTCGTATTGGCGCTCGTTTTTTAGCACCTGGGTGGCAATCAGGCGCATCGCCTGCAAATCGTCCAACCCTGTGTTGATAACATGAACCAAACCCACATTATCAAAGGTTTGCTGCATGCGCTCGGCAAGCTCTTTACTGGCCGCCAGAGGCGCACCATCAATCCGGTACTCATTGCCATCAATGACAAACAATTCTGGAGATATAGCAGGCGTGCCAGTCCACCACTTGGGCTCAGTGATATTGGGCAATGGCGCAAAGGCTTCAGCTGTATTGGCAGACATCTTTTGTTCTCTGGGGTCGAAATTAAAAAAGCACGTCATTCTAGCTGCGAAAATAGCCTCGGACAATAAAAAAATCAGCCTTTTAAACAAGTTTTAAACTAACCTATCGGGCTATACGCATTCAGTCTGCTGGCGGGTCAACATAATCCGGGTAAATATTAACCCATTGCCATCATCAGAAATCCCGAAAAAGCCGCATTGGTGGAGGATAGCCCAGGATCAACCAGCTTTTTAGATTGGTTGATTAACTCTCTATAGACAGTATAAAAATGCCAGCTTGGCAATGGTCGATAGAGTAAATCCGGCACCTCAAAATGCATAATAATATTCTTTGCCGTAGTGGGTTTTACAAACACCTCAGTGTTGGGTGCAAAATAGGCAGGAATAATACTGACTAAACTCCATTTAGCCAATTTCTCAGTCTGCATAATATCCACCAAAGCCTCAAAACCAGACTGTTGATCACCGTGCAGCAACTGGCCCAGTGACTGCACCAAAAACTCGCGATCTGCGGCGTTAAGGCAACCCACAAATTCGCGAAATTTGGGTTTTTCAAACATAGATACCATGGAGGAACGGGACACTATTTTGACCATATTGTCGGCGCTTTTATTAATATCCTCCAAGGCTGAAAGACTAAAACTGTCTTGGGCAAAGGTAATCATCTTATCCATGCGGTGTCGCTTGGCAATCACCTGCATTTCGGGGTCATCAAAACCACCGGGAAAGCGCTGTAAAAACATCGCCTCAGCGGTTTTTAACTTTAAACTATCCAAAGTAGCCATTATTCCAGTCCTTTATTGTTTCCTGTCAAAGCTTATAGCAATTTATGACGCACATTTTACATTACTGCTGCAGCCAGCCCGCTAGCGTTTTAGTCGCATTAATCAACCCTCTAAACCTATTTGATTAGGGTTCAGTTGAGACTATTAGTAAAATCAGGGCATTAGAAAGAGCAAAGAGAGGTTCCAGTGGCTATTAACACTGACAATCTAACCACCACAATCAAGGTTATCGCTGCAGCCACACCGTTGTGCTTCAGTCTGGTATGTATCGCTAACGAAGCTAAGTTTAGCCCTGTCAATACCAGCAAATGGTTTCACCAAACTCAACTGCCCAATGGCCATGCCTGGTTCAATAACGAACAGCAGCATTACACCGACAGAACCACCAATGCCTATGTCAGTGCTGGTACTTTAAAAATCGTCGCCAAAAAAGAGGCTTTCACTGATCAAGGTAAAACCAAACAATATACATCGGCTCGGTTAAACTCCAAATTTGCCTTTAGATATGGTCGAGTCGAAGTGCGGGCGAAATTGCCATCCCGGCCCGGCACCTGGCCAGCAATCTGGACGTTGGGCAAAAATATCAAAGAGTCCGGCGCTTACTGGCAAACTCAGGGTCACGGTACCACCTCATGGCCCGGTTGTGGCGAGATTGACATCATGGAGCACTGGGGCAGCAGGGCAAACTTTGTTCAAAGTGCCACGCACACTATATCCAGTTCAGGTGACACGGTGAATAAAGGCGGCCAAGCCATAGCGACTGCGACAACAGATTTTCATATCTACGCAATGAACTGGTCAGCGGAAAGCATCGTCTTCAGCGTAGACAACAAAGTGCATTACCGCTATCAGCCAAGAAAGAAGAATTCTCGCACATGGCCATTTGATCAAGAGCAATACTTAATTCTAAATTTGGCTATTGAATCGGACATCTATAGCAGCTTTAATAGCGCGCAAATGGAAATAGACTATGTACGAGTCTACGCCGAAAATGCAGGGCCGGGCGACCAACCTGTTTGGTCAGATGAATTTGACTAGCCTAACGCGGCTCAATTAGCCCGGTTGAAAAGCCTGGCAATGCCTTAAAGGGGCTTAAACTGTCACATTTAAAGCATCGTTTAGAAACCACCATTTAAATTTAACAATATGAAATATAAGGGGCGTCACATGCGAGCTAATTTTCAGGCTGCAACTGCAGCAATAGGAAACTCGGCAATTATTATAATAATCTTACTGACAGTAGCCTCCTGTGGCGGTGGCGGTGGCGGTGGCGGTGACAGCAGTACAGGTGGTACAGGTGGTACAGGTGGTACACAGCCATCCAATCAGCCTCCAAGCCTTACGGTCAACAATCAAATCGAGATTCTCGAAGGCTCTGTAGCAGTGGCCACAGCCACAGCCACTGACCCCGAAGGTCAGACTCTGACCTTTAGTCTCAATCCTACCGCAGATCGCGATCTATTTATTATTTCCGCTGGAGGTGTTATTAGCTTTCGAACTGCGCCCGATTATGAAATACCTGCAGATGCCGATGATGACAATAGCTACGAGCTTACAGTAGTAGTCACTGACAGCCAAAATGCCGGTGACAGCGAGGATATTGTTGTCACTGTGACCGATGCCATCGAAGGCCGTGTGATTGATGCTCCTCTGTCCGGCAGTGAGATCTATATCCTCTCCGCCGGACAATCTGCCACTAATGCGGGCGAGTCCCTCGGAACTTCTGATGCCGAGGGCTATTTCTTTGTGCCAGCACCTGCCGTCACAGGCTCAATGAAAATTTTGACCAGAGGCGGCACTGATACAGAAACTAATGTCGCCATGCCGAGTATGACCCTTGTTTCAGACTTACCCAATGGATCAACGGACAGCGTTGCTGTTACACCTATCAGCACAGTCTTGGCCAGAGCCGACTCTGCCAATGATAAACAGGCGATATTGGTTGCACTGGGTATCTCGGGCACCGTTGATGAGTTTTTAACTACTGACATTTGGCAAGAAGCTAAAACGGGCAATAACGATGCACAAAGTCAGCAGAGTACCAACCAGCAAATTGGGCTACTGATAAGCATGGCTCAGTCTTTGCTCGATGGTGGCTCAACGGCTCAGTTAGCAGAGATTGCCGAAAAAGTTGCTCAAGAATTTGCTGACAAAGTCAGTGATAATGAATCTATTGACCTACAGTCGGACAGTATGATTTCTGAGGTATTGACTGAGGCGCTATCGTCGGTAGTAGTAGATGCCGCGGTGATTAATGCGGTGTCTAACAATATCGCAGATATTAACGAATTGCTGTCCGGCGAGGGTGTAGACCCTACATCAACTGAGGCTGCTGACTTTATTAAAACGGCACAGACTGAGCTGCAAGAGGCAGTGCAGGATCTGGCCTCCGGTGATACTACTTTAGAAAATTTTGTTGCCGGAACTGATCTGGCAGCGTTGTTCTCTGATCATGATTTATATACAGCCAATAGGGTTACTGCCATTGATAATTTTGTGGTCACCGATGGAACCGCAGGTTCAACCTGGAATCTGGGCATTCAAGCATTTAATGCCCCTAGTTACGGATCATGCACTAATGATGGCGGCGCTGGCTGTCACAGTCTTAATTGGACGGTGGAAACAGACAATGACCGCGGTAACGTATTGCAGGTCACCTATGCGAACGATGCACTGCATGCAGGAGTTTATTTTCAGAGTTCAACGGCACAGGATTTAAGCGCCTACGCCGCGGGCAGCTTTGTCTTTGATATAAAAGTATTAGATGCTGGAACAAATAATTTATCCGGTGGCTTTAAAATTAAAATGGAAAGCGCCGATGGCAAAAAGAGCTCCGAACTCAGTATCAACACAGTGGCTGATGTCAGTATTGTCGCCAATGGTCAATGGCAAACAATTACTATACCAGTCTCCAAGTTCACGGAAGATGATATCAGTGGGAATCTTGATCTTTCAGAACTTACTGTGGCGATGAATATTTTTCCAGTCGCGGAAGCGGGTCCAGGCTTGATCTACCAGCTGGACAATGCAGGGTTTGTGGTAGGGATTGAAACTGATAACACCTCACCAGAGTCTCGAGAGGGCTACAGTCTGGTTTGGAGTGATGAATTCTCTGGCACCTCTTTAAATACAGATGACTGGACCTATGAAATCGGTGACGGCTGTCCCGATCTATGCGGCTGGGGAAATAATGAGCTGGAATACTACCGAAGTGAAAACGCCACGGTGGCGAGCGGCCTGTTAACGATTGAAGCGCGTGATGAATTTTATGGTGGAAAGAACTACACCTCGTCTCGCATTAAAACAGAACACAAGCAATTCTTTAAATATGGTCGCATCGATATTCGCGCCAAAATGCCGCAAGGTCAGGGATTATGGCCCGCCCTGTGGATGCTTGGAGAAAATATCTCAACCGTTGGCTGGCCAGCCAGTGGCGAGATAGACATTATGGAAATGGTCGGTGGCAATGGTACTGATGGTAATAATGATTCAACAACTCACGGCACCATTCACTTTGAAACTGGCGATGGTTGTGGCTTTAACTGCCGAGACTATCAAGGCGGCAAGAAATCTCTCTCCAGCGGAAAACTGGCCGATGACTTTAATGTCTTTAGCATTGACTGGACCACCGACTCCATCACCTGGTTACTCAATGATGTTAGCTTCCATTCGGAACAAATCACCCCTGCAAACAGAACAGAATTTCATGAAGATTTTTTCTTTATCTTTAATGTCGCGGTGGGTGGTCAATGGCCTGGCAGCCCCGACAGCAGTACCCAGTTCCCCCAGCAGATGCAAGTAGATTACATTCGTGTTTTCCAACGGACACCCTAGAAACTAAATTAAACGCTCAGGGACTGATTTATCTGGTTTAGGGTTGCTAACGGATTTGCAGACTGGGTAATCGGTCGCCCAATCACCAGATAATCACTGCCCAGGGCAATAGCATCCTCCGGGCTGACAATACGACGCTGGTCATCTGCGGCACTATCAGGCAAGCGTATTCCTGGCGTAACAAGTTTAAAGTCTGCTCCCAGGCCTGCTTTTAATGCACTGGCCTCCTGAGCCGAACACACTACCCCATGCAGCCCAGAGTTCTTTGCCAGTCGCGCCAAATGCAGCACCTGCTCAGAAGGGCTGTTAGAGATGCCCACCTGCTGCAAGTCAGACTGATCCATACTAGTCAGTACAGTCACAGCAATCAGCAACATATCACTGCCCTTTTGCTCGAGGCTTTGTTGTGCCGCTTGCATCATACGACCACCGCCGCAAGCATGGACATTGGCCATCCACACACCCAGATCAGCAGCCGCACTTATTGCATGGGCCGTGGTATTGGGAATATCGTGAAATTTAAGATCGAGAAACACATCAAAGTTGCGCTCAACCAGCACCTTGACCAACTGTGGTCCGGCGACAGTAAACAATTCTTTGCCAACCTTCAGACGGCACTGACTGGGGTCTAACTGCTCGGCCAGATTTAGGGCCGACTGCTGATTATCATAGTCCAGAGCGACAATAACGCGAGACTCACTGTTAGCCATATTGAGTTAATCCTTCTTTGTGGCGCGAGCCAACTTGCGACGGTAACTGGCAATAATCACCGAACTGGCAAAGATACCCAACAGAGTACCCACCGAGAGAAACACCAGCAGCCAGAATCCGAGACTAATCTCAGGGCCATTGAACAGGATAAAACTGACACTCATGGGCTGGCTGTTTTCCATAGCAAATACAGCGCCCACCAACGCCACCGCAATCACCAGAATAAATTTGATAAACCACCAAAGTGAGCTCACCCTAAGCCTCCAGTTTAACCATTTGGCGCGTATTGTACCTTCTCAACAACGGCTCGACAAAAGATGCATTGTCTTTTGCCGGTTAAATAATCAATGCTAAGCTTGGGTAAAGATTTAACATAAACGGATATTAAATGTTATGAACAGAACCAGACAGATACTTATCATCGTCCTACTCAGCCTCTGTGCAGTCTCCTGCGACGGCCAGACCAGTCAGCGCACTATCATTACCTCCGGTTCGGGGTTAATTTCCGTATCAGCCAATATGGCTGAACTCAGCCTACAATTGCAGGCAGTTAACCGAAACGGCGCCGTGGCTAAAGAAGATGTCGATAGCAGGGTCAATGACTTTATTCGGGCTCTCAAAAGAATAGGCATAGACAAGGCCGATGTAATAGCACCTACCCTCAGGCTTAGTCCCAACTACGAATATATCAACCAAAAGCAGAGATTTACCGGCTTTAGAGCAGTTAGATCAGTCACTGTAACACTCAATAATCTGGAGCAGCTTAACGAGCTAATGGATACGGCTCTGGATTCAGGTATTGACCAGATAGGTCAACTCCAGCTAAAAGTCAGAGACGAGCAGCAGTACCAGCAACAGGCCCGAGAGCAGGCGATTGAGGATTCCAAACAGAAAGCCCAGACTCTGGCTGAAGCCTATGGTGCCAAACTGGGCCCCATAGTGCAGATTCGCTATCAGGCGGCGACAACCAACAGCTCAGTGCCCTATGGCCGCCCCGAAGCCATGATGGGCCGATCTGCCAGTGCCGATATGGGCCAGTATATTCAGGACAGGATTCAGTTTAGGGATCGTGTTGATGTTATTTTTGAACTGCAGTAGTTGGGAAAAATGCGGGTACCTTAGGAACAAAAAGCAGAGATAAAAAAAAGCCGCAGATAACACCTGCGGCTTTTTTTATTCTGTTCAGCTGTGCACCAATTACTTCTTGGCAGCACCAAAACGCTTGTTGAAGCGATCGATTCGACCACCAGTATCAACAATCTTCTGCTTGCCAGTGTAAAACGGGTGACATGCAGAGCAAACATCAAGATAGATGCTTTCAGCACGTGTTGAACCGACTTTGATAACGTTACCGCAGCTGCAAGTCGCTACTAGTTCGTTATAACTTGGGTGAATCTCTGTTTTCATCATATACTCCAATTCGCGAGCCGCCACCTCATCGTGAACCCGGGGTGACACCTATTTAATGCTGCCAAAAGGTGGTCCAGCTTCCGAAAGGCACGGTAGGCCATTTCTTAAGAGCGCGGATTCTAGCAGAAATAAACCAGGTTACAAAAGGAATTCTGAATTTTTTATGGCCCAGTTAGAGCCTTTAATTATCCGCGTTGCCGTGCCCTCACCACTGCGCCGTACCTTCGATTACCTGATTCCCGAAAATCTCGGCCTCAAGGCGACAGACAGCTCTGTGCAGCCCGGATGTCGAGTGATGGTGCCCTTCGGCAAGCGGCAGATTACCGGACTAATAATTGAGCTGGGCAACAGCAGTGACTTTGCCCTCGAAAAACTAAAGCCCGTCAACCAACTGATCGACCCTGAACCACTGTTACCCGGATCTCTGTTTAAACTGTTTATCTGGGCCGCCAACTATTATCAGCACCCTATTGGTGATGCCCTTTTCAGCACATTACCTGTATTGCTGCGCTCCGGCGCGCTGCCACCCGCCCAGGGGCAACATTGCTGGCAACTCACAACCCATGGCAAAGGCCTGGGAGTGGACTCACTGAAACAGGCGCGCAGACAGCGGGCACTGGTGGAATTAATCCGGGATCAGGGGCCGGTGGTTGCAGAAGATCTGATTCTGGAGACCTTCTCCCGGGCCATTATTAAACAGCTTGAGCAAAAACAGCTGATCGAACCAACCTTTGTCAGCTCGCTGCCATCGGCAACCAGCAACCTGCTCAAACAGGATCATTTGCCCCTGTATCAATCCCAGCAGGCGGCCATGGATCAGATTGATCATCATGGCTTTAACAGCTATCTGCTGGACGGCGTCACTGGCAGCGGCAAGACAGAAATTTACCTGCAGAGCATTGAAAAAATATTGCGCTATGACCGCCAGGCACTGGTGTTAATTCCGGAGATCAGCCTTACCCCCCAGACTGAAAAACGCTTTCGCGATCGCTTTAATGTGCCCATGGTCACATTGCACTCAGGGCTCAGTGACCGGCAGCGGCTGGACGCCTGGATGCAGGCCAAAACCGGTCAGGCGAGAATTATTATGGGAACCAGATCTGCCATATTTACTCCTCTGCAATCTCCAGGTTTAATTATTCTCGATGAAGAGCATGACCAGTCCTACAAACAGCAGGAAGGGTTTCGCTACTCAGCCCGGGATCTCGCCGTGATCCGTGCCCATCAGGAAAATATTCCGATTATTCTTGGCTCGGCAACACCATCACTTGAATCACTAAATAACTGTGATAACCAGCGCTATAAACATCTGGTGCTGAGCACCAGAGCAGGCAGTGCAGTGCAACCGGACTGGCGCATCGTCGACCTCAAAGCAGAGCGGGTGGAATCCGGTTTAGCCCCGTCAACCATGGCGGCTATAGGCACAGCACTCAGCAACAAACAACAGGCTCTGGTATTCCTCAACCGACGGGGTTTTGCCCCAGCAATGCTGTGCCATCAATGTGGCTGGAGTGCGGAATGTCACCAGTGCGACTCCAGACTTACGGTACACCGCGCTCGCCACCGTTTGATCTGCCATCATTGTGACTTTCAGCAACGCATTCCTCAGCAATGCCCAAGCTGCCAGAGTCAGCAACTGATCCCGGTTGGCGAAGGCACAGAGCGCAGCGAGGCATTTCTGCAGCAGAGCTTTCCCGACAGCCAAGTGATCAGAGTTGACCGCGACAGCACCAGACGCAAAGGTGCTATGCAGGCAGTGTTTGAGAAGGTGAACAGTGGCGAACCCTGCATTCTTGTGGGCACCCAGATGCTGGCCAAAGGTCATCATTTTGCCAATGTTAGTCTGGTGGCTGTGCTGGATGCTGACAGCGGTCTGTTTAGCCCGGACTTTCGCGGCCACGAGCGCATGGGGCAGTTGCTGACCCAGGTCGCCGGGCGCAGCGGTCGCGGTGAGATCCGCGGCCAGGTATTTATTCAAACCCATCAGCCAGAGCATCCGCTGCTGGAGCTGCTGATGACCCAGGGCTATGGAGACTTTGCCAGACAGCTACTAAGCCAGCGCCAGCTCAGCCAGCTACCGCCCTTCAGGCATATGGCCCTGATTCGCGCTGAATCAAACCGCGCCGATCAGGCAGAAAGCTTTCTCCGCCTGGCCCGTCAGCTGGCGGAACAGCTCTGTGCACCCAGCCCTGACCTTGCCTATCTTGGACCCCTGCCAGCAATGATGGAAAAACGCGCCGGTCGCTTTCGCTATGTGCTGCAGATTGATGCTGAACAGCGCGCCGGGCTGCAGCACCTGATCGCCCAACTCGGGCCACAGCTGGAAAATCATCGAGACAGCCGACGACTGCGCTGGTCAATTGATATAGACCCCCAGGAACTATAACCGCAAAACAGACGACTTTATTTTGCCTAAAAGTTGTGATTTCACCTACAATCACGGCTGTACGCAGGACAGTGCAAAAAATCGTTCAAGGCAAAAATGACTCAAGGCTAAATATGGCTCAAGGCTATTCAAGAAAATCCGGCAACCCCTCGGGGCAGAAAAAACCAGTGCAACAAAGTTCATCCCTGGGGCCATTTCTCGCCGGTCTGGTAATAGGTGGCCTGGGCGTACAGTTTGGCCCAATGCTGTTGGAAAAAAACCCCGACAGCTCCATCAAACAATCAATTACAACTGCAGCCGAAGGTGCCAAAGCTCCAAGCCTGACCTTCACCTTTGATGATGTGTTTAAAACGTCAGAGGTCATTATCTCCAAGGACGAACTGGTGGTGGATAAAAAAGCTGCCCCGGACGAAGACTCCAACTATCTTTTGCAAATTGGCTCATTCCGAAGTAAAAGTGATGCAGAGAGCCTGCGGGGACAGGTGACATTGTTAAATCTGTCCGCCAATATCGAAACCTTTGTCAACAATTCAGGGGAACAGTGGCACCGGGTTCTGGTCGGGCCATTTGCCAACAGTTCAAAGAAGGCCTCTGCTCAAGCCCGGCTTGCGGAAAACCGTATCAACTCATTATTGATCCAGCGCAAAATTCAAAGATAAGCGTCGTATTCCATGGCTGTAACACGGCTGTCAAACTCCTGTTTTTCCATACGCTTGCTCAGGGAAAAATTGCGCTGTAGTTCTGTGCCGAGATATTCCCGGATAAAGGCCGACTGCTCAAACTGGGTAATTGCATCATTCCAGAAATGGGGCAGTTCAGGGGCTATAGCACCAGCATCTCCCTCCACTGCCGCCGGAGCCACCAGCTTGTTCTCAATACCGTAAAGGGCCCCGGCCAGCATAGTAGCGACGGTTAGATAGATATTGGCATCAGCACCTGCCACGCGGTGTTCAATGCGTCTGGCACTGTGATCACCCCCGGGAATGCGAATTGCTGTAGTGCGATTTTCAAAACCCCAGTTAGGTGCCAGTGGCGCATAGCAGCCCGGCACCATGCGCCGGTAAGAATTTATATTGGGAGCAAAAATAGCCATGCTGTCGGCCATGGTCGCCAGACAACCAGCCACAGCCTGATTAAGTAATTCCGAGCCCTGTTCTGTATTGTTGTCAAACAGATTATTGCCCTGATCATCCATCAGACTGAAGTGAACATGCATGCCATTGCCCACCTGCTCGGCAAATGGCTTGGCCATAAATGAGGCCAGCTTGTTGTGGTTGCGAGCCACATTGCGAATCGCCCGCTTAAGCATACTGCCCTGGTCACAGGCGCGCAGCGCACAATCCTGATGGTACAGATTAATCTCAAACTGCGAAGGCCCAAACTCAGAGATGAGGCTATCCACTGGCAGACCCTGCTTCTTTGCAGCGGCAGAAATGGCATCCAGCAATGGTGCAGTCTCGCGCATGGCATCAATACCATAGGTATGGCCGCCCAGAGCGGGAGTGCCATCCAGTGCCTTCTGGCTGTGCTGGGGAACGCCAAATTTATCTCGATCCAGCTCCAGTAGATGAAACTCCATCTCGCTGGCTACCACTGGCGTCAGACCGAGCTTTTTAAAGCGCGCCAACACAGTTTCCAGCACCACTCTGCAGTCACCGAGATATTGATTGTCACCACTGAAGTCGCCCATGGAAACCACAATCTGGCCCGTGGGTCGCTCAGCCCAGGGCACTGGCGCCAGAGTTTCGGCATGGGGCATACAGACCCCATCTGTATCGCCAGTCTCGGCCACCAGCACCTCCAGATCACGACCCCAGCTATCCAGAGAACAGCTGCTCTGGGGCATTTTGTAACCGCCCTTAAAGAGCTTGTCAATCTGCTCACGGGGCAGCCATTTGCCGCGCTGGATACCATTGAGGTCATGGAGAATAACTTCGAATATTTCAATCTCTGGATTGCTGTGCAAAAAAGCTTCTAGCTGCTGCGCCTGAATCATGATCGTTCCATTATTTGACTGAGTGGCAATTATCGCACGTTACCCCTGAACTAGGCAGTACTCTATAGGGCTATGCTACCCCTACAGGGTATTCCGAACATCGGCCCCGGGAATCTAGGTTTCCGCCAAATCTCCCAGTGCTGTTTTTAATGGCTGTAAATGGGCATCAAAATGCTTCCAGTATGCCAGGGCAGATTTATAGATTGGTTGGCGCACCTGTTCAGAACTGGCGGTATTCACTGCCCGCTCCGTCTCGTGAAAGCGCAGACATTGCTGCTCCATAGGCAGACCGCAATAGTCCAGCAGCTGTTGCACATTGTCCTCGAGATTATCCACCACATTTTCATAGTGCACAGAATAGATCTTGTGGGGAAAGACCTGCTGCCAATGGGCCATCAAACGATGGTAGTCCCGGTAGTAACGACCCAAATCTTCCAGGTCATAGGTAAAGTGCTGCCCCTCTGCCCACAGCTGTTTAAAACAGCCAAAACAGTTATCGATAGGATTGCGCACTGTATTAATAATTTTGGCATTGGGCATGGCCAGCAGTATCAGGCCGACATAGATAAAATTGTTGGGCAGCTTGTCGATAAAAAACCGTGCTTCGGTCTGGCGATGGCGCTGGGCCTGCTGCAAAAACTGCTCACCAATAGATTGCCAATGCTGCCGGGTCAACTCTGTGGCACCCTGGGGATAGGCCACTGAAGACATTTTATTGGGTGGGCGATGAAGTCGATTGGCCAGCCAGCTGATATAGGGCAGTTCTCTGGTGCCTTCTACCTGAGAATGCGAGGCCAGTATCTGCTCCTGCAAGGTGGAGCCAGAGCGGGGCAAACCAAGAATAAATACAGGCGACTGATCTTCAACTCCGGAACCCTGATTAGCGGCAATAAACTCAGCGCTGAACACCTCGATAATATTATCCACCAGGGCAGAGAAATTATCCGCGCTCCAGTTTACTAAGGTCTTCTGTACGGTATTGCCCGCCTGATAGCAGGCAAAAGCTCCACCCCAATCTTTGCGGTGCTCAAAGGCCTTGCCTAGAGCATAATTAAAATAGACCCTATTCTTATCGCTGAGATCGTCGGCCGCCAGTGCCGCTTTAAAGCCCGCCACTTCATCATCACTGAACCTGTAGGTTTTAAGGTTGGACAATGACCAAGCCGCCTCACCATATTGTGCATCCAGCGCGATACAGCGCTGATAGATGTCGATAGCCTCCTGCTGCTGCCCCAACGTTTTTAGTGCAGTGGCCTTCTGCGACAGAGCTGATACTCGGTCCGGACTCTTGGCCAGCACCAAATCATATTGCTCAAGTGCTTCAGCAAAGCGGTTATCCTTGGAGTAAATATCTCCCAGCAACATCAACGCTTCGGGTTTTTCAGCATCTATATTCAGCACATGTTGTACAGTCTCTTCAGCCTCCACTAGCTGGTCCTGACGGGACAGAGCTGCGCCCAGCCGCAACCACCATTTTGACTGCTCGGGCATTTTTCGTATCAGCGATCGGGCCAGCTCTTCAGCCCAGCGAGCGCGACCTGTCTCCAGTGCCCGCTCGATCATCAGCTCCTTGGCACCTGCATTGTCCCCGTCCTCGGCCAATATTTTTCTACACAGCTCCTCACAGGCAACCCAGTCTCCGGCTTTTGCCAGAGCCCCTGCCTCCATAACATTGTCTCTGGTTTTCTCGCGCTGGCGATTGACTGTCTCAATATCCGCCAGCTGCTTTGCACTACCCCGAGTTTGCAAAAGCTTTTCCAGCAGCCTGCTCGGGCCCTTAAGCTTGCTGTCCAGATGGATGGCCCGGCGCAGAGATTTTTCACAGGATTCATATTGCTCCAGAGCAAACTGCACCTTGCCCAGATCAGACCAGGCATGGGCAAAATCAGGGGCGATGGCGATAGCAGCTTCAAACCCGGCGGCCGCCGCATCCAGATCACCGCGGCGCTCAAATACCTGCCCGCGCAGGCGCAGGGTATTTACCTCCCGGGAATTAAGCGCCAGCAGACGCTCGCAAATCTGTTCACAGCGATCCAGATCGTTTTTGCGCAGGGCGTCCAACGCTTGAAAAAACTGCTGTTGGGGATCCATAGTCTCAACCAGATAATTTTTGCTAGTCTACAAAAAAAGAGCCGACATTGTCGGCTCTTTTTCGGTTACAGCAATTTACCTTTTAACGCAGCGGCCTAGAACTTCCAGCCTATATCAACACCCACTCTGCGCGGCTCGGAGAAGCCAAAGTAATGGGCACCAATATTGCTCTCTGCACCGGCCACCCCTTTATAATGGAACTCATCGGTAAGGTTATTCACCCACAGAGTCACTGACCAGTCTTCGATGCTGTCGTAGCCAACGCGCAGGTTAGTAGTAGTAAAACCATCAGTCATCAGTGGGTCTTTATCAAAGGCACCAAAGGCAACACCCTCTTGCTGATGGAAGGTCTCCACGGTAAAGGCCAATTCGCCACTGTCCATTGGAACTGTGTAGGTAGCTACCAGAGCGCCGCTGAAGTCAATGGTTCCGGGGATCTGCGCACCTTTACAGTCCGCTGGATCACAGAAGCCTTCAGTTGGCTTGGTCAACTCGGTATCGGCCCAGGACAGTCCCAGATAGATATCCAGATTATCAGTGGGCAGAATGCGCATATCCAGCTCCACACCAGAACCTTCTGCATCGCCCACATTGGCCACACTGTAGCGCGAACCTACGTAGTATCCGGACTGCATGCCGTCAAACTCATAGCTGTAGATACTGGCATTGACCTGCATCTGACCATCCCAGAACTGGCCCTTTAAGCCCAGCTCAATATTGGCCACTTCTTCCTTATCAAAGTCCTCCGGGGTACCGCCGAACTCAACTGCATCTTCGCCGTCAATATCATCGATATCCACATCATCCGGGAACAGCACAAAGAAGGTATTAAAGCCACCGGCCTTGTAGCCCGTTGAGTAACTCAGGTAGGTGGAGACCTCATCGCTGAGCTGATAGTTCAATGCCGCACGGACTGATGTATTGGTCCACTGGTCATCGCCGCGGATAAAATCTGAAGAGAAAAACGGGAACGAGTACCACAGATAGTTGCGATCATCGCCGCCAAATTTCTGGCCAAACTCACGGTTATCTTCGGTGTAACGAGCACCCAGACTCAGATCCAGATCGTCCGCCAAACGCCAGGTAGCATCACCATAAACGCCCCAGCCATCGTATTCTGCATCAATATCCACAGAGTCGTTGCGGGTGCCTACACCTGGTCCATAGCTTTCATAGCCGTTGTACTCGTAATAGGTGGCACAGTCAGTGACCTCGGAGGTGAAGTATTCCGCATCAAACTCATCACCATTTTCAGCAGCGTATCCAGCGGTATAGTAGGCACCATAGGTGACACACATGGTGTCTTCGTCATAGGTCTGATCAAAGCGGGTTTTAATATCTTCCTGGTACCAAGAAGCACCGACAAACCAGCTTACATCGTCAGTCTCTTTGTTGAGGCGAAATTCCTGACTCATGTAGTCCTGCTTCTGAGTCTGCCCATAATTAAAGATAAACTGATCTTCACCATCAAAATCTTCAAAGTATTTATAGTTGTGACCACGCAGGCCAGTAATAGATGTCAGGCTATAGTCGTCACCTAAATCAACCTCAACATTGAGAGTGGCACCCCAGATATTGCCTTTATCAATCAACCGGTCTGAGGCTACATCTGAACTGAACTCCCGCTCACCGGCGTCGGTGCTAAACCATGGCAAGCCAGTGTCATCCGCATCAAACACCTGATAGACAGTAGGTGGTCCCTGGCGATCTTCGTATTCCAGCATCAGGGTCGCTGCCACAGTATCGTTGTCGTAAGCCAGGGTATAACGGGCGGCCAGATTCTCTACCTCACCCACCTGCTTGCCATCATTGATATTGGTAACCCAGCCGTCTTTTTGCTGCATATGGATAGCGGTTCTACTGCTCCACTGATCATTGATCGGCATATTGATCACACCGGTAAACTCAGCGTAACCGTCTTCGCCCAGACCAATGTCCAATGAACCAGACTGCTCGTCTGTGGGCTTGGCCGTGGTAATTGAGATTGCGCCAGCTGAGGCATTACGACCAAACAATGTGCCCTGGGGACCTTTAACCACCTCTACAAGCTCAATATCAAAGAAGCTGGACAATGCTCCACCGGTGCGGCCCAGATAGATGCCATCCTGATAAACACCGATGGAAGGCTCTGCACCAACACCAAAGTCATTGGTACTGATGCCGCGAACATTCATCGAATCAAGGAAGGAATCATCTGTATCACCAGAGACACCAGGGGTTAACAGCGCCATCGCTTTGGCGTCAGAGATCTGCGCTTTTTCGATAAAACTGCCAGTAAATGCAGAAACGGAAATTGGCACATCCTGCAGTGACTGGGCACGCTTTTGCGTAGTCACTATCACTTCTTCAATCTGCGCCGCCGAGACAAGCCCGGCATTGAGGCTCGCTGCAGCCACTGCTGCAGAGAGTAATGTTTTACGTACTAGTCGGTCTGAATTCATAATTCCCCCAAAGAGTTTGGTTAAGAGAGTTTAATTGACAACAGTATCCTAATTCATGGCTGCTATTTCTTGAATGCAACAGCTCCGGTACCACGGGATTCTATCCCTACTAAAAATAATTACCTACTTCTTTTTACAAGCTTTTTCTAATTTCCTACCCAGAAATTGCACAACCCATTTGGGTACATGACTATGGGGATTTTATATGTTGAGATAATCGCCAATAACGGCCTTGTAAAATATACCCTTTTGGGGTGGCATCAAAGAACAGCTGCCCCCAAACTTGCCAACCGCCAGGACTCAAAATGGACAACAGAACAACAGAACAGTGGCAACAGCTTGACAGCCAAAGGCACCTGCACCCGTTCACTGATTTTAATGCCTACGCCAGCAAGCCCGGTCGAGTAATTAATCGCGCCGAGCATATTTATATATACGACACAGATGGCAATCAGCTGCTGGATGCTATGTCTGGCCTCTGGTGCTGCAGTCTGGGTTACAGTCAGCCAAAAATTGCTGAAGCGGTAAGCAAGCAGTTTCAGGAACTGCCCTACTACAATAATTTTTTCCAGTGCAGTAATGCACCAGCAATAGAGCTTGCGGATCGTCTGGTACAGATGACCCCGGATCAGTTTACCCATGTATTCTTTACCGGTTCCGGCTCCGAGGCCAACGACACCAATATCCGTCTGGTGCGCCGCTACTGGGATCTGAAAGATCAGCCCAGCAAACGCATTATTCTGTCGCGCACCAATGCCTACCATGGCAGCACCATTGCCTCGGCCAGTCTGGGAGGCTTTGAATTTGTGCACAATCAATTTGAAACCCTGCCCTATATTCAGCATATTGCCGACCCCAACTGGTACTGCAATGGCGGCGAACTCAGTGCCGAAGAATTTGGTCTGCAGGCAGCCCGGGAGCTGGAAAAGCGCATTGATGAACTGGGTGCTGAAAATGTGGCTGCCTTTATCGCCGAGCCGATTCAGGGTGCCGGTGGTGTCATCGTGCCACCAGACAGCTACTGGCCAGAGGTTAGCCGCATTCTTAAAGAGCGGGATATTCTGTTTATCAGTGACGAAGTTATCTGCGGGTTTGGTCGCACCGGCAACCTGTTTGGCTGCCAGACCTTTGGCACAGAACCAGACCTGATGACCTTTGCCAAAGCCGTCACCAATGGCTTCCAGCCCCTGGGCGGTGTGATGGTCAGCGATAAGGTAGCTCGTGTAGTCACCGGCTCTGGCGGTGAATTTGGCCATGGTTTTACCTATTCCGGTCACCCTATAGCCTGCTCGGCAGCGCTGGCGACACTGGATATTATCGACAGCGAAAACATGGTCGACCATGTTGCCAATGATATGGCTCCCTACCTGCAAAGCAAGTGGCAAGCACTGGCAGAGCATCCAATTGTGGGACATGTGCGCGGCATCGGCATGCTCGGCTCCATTGAGCTGGTGCGCAATAAACAAACCAAAGAGCGACTGGAACCAGAGCAAAAAGCCGGTGGTATCTGTCGTGAATTCTGCATCAGTAATAATTTGGTGATGCGTGCGGTGGGCGACTCAATGATTATTTCGCCACCATTTGTCAGCAGCCATGCAGAAATTGATCTATTGATCGAACGTGCGACCAGTGCGCTGGACTCCACAGCGCACCATTATCAAGTAAAGGGTTCTTAACATGGCCGGTGATTGGGCAAAATTTAACTGGCAGGATCCATTTAATCTGGATGACCAACTCAGTGATGAGGAGCGGCTAGTGCGGGATACCGCAGCCAGCTATGCACAGGAACATCTAGCGCCCAGGGTGCGTGATGCGTTTAGAAATGAAGCCACAGACCGGGCGATCTTTAATGAGATGGGTGAACTCGGCCTGCTGGGCCCCACTATTGACGGCTATGGCTGCTCAGGGGTCAACTATGTCTGCTATGGCCTGGTGGCCAGAGAAGTAGAGCGCGTCGACTCCGGTTATCGCTCAATGATGAGCGTACAGTCCAGCTTGGTGATGTACCCCATCTATACCTATGGCACAGAGCAGCAGCGCGAGAAATATCTACCCAAACTAGCCAATGGAGACTGGGTTGGCTGTTTTGGCCTGACCGAGCCAGATGCTGGCTCAGATCCCGGCGGCATGAAAACCCGCGCCAAAACTGTGGACGGTGGCTATCTGCTGTCCGGCAGCAAAATGTGGATCAGCAACTCACCCATTGCCGACGTATTTGTGGTCTGGGCTAAAACCGATGATGGGGTTATCCGCGGCTTTATTCTGGATAAAGGCATGAAAGGTCTGTCTGCCCCCAAAATTGAAGGCAAGCTGGCACTTCGCGCCTCTATTACCGGCGAGATTGTGATGGACGAAGTATTTGTTCCCGAAGATCAGCTAATGCCCAATGTACAGGGTCTCAAAGGCCCCTTTGGCTGTCTTAACTCAGCTCGCTACGGCATTAGCTGGGGTGCCATGGGCGCCGCCGAAGACTGCTGGCATGCGGCTCGCCAATACTGCATGGACCGCATTCAGTTTAATCGCCCTCTGGCTGCTACTCAGCTGATCCAGATAAAGCTGGCCAATATGCAAACCGAGATCAGTCTCGGGTTGCAGGGTTCTCTGCGTGCCGGTCGCCTTAAAGATCAGGGCCAACTTGCACCTGAGCTAATCAGTCTGATGAAGCGCAATAACTGCAGCAAAGCGCTGGATATCGCCAGAATGGCTAGGGATATGCACGGTGGCAATGGTATCTCTGATGAATATCCGGTAATGCGTCATATGCTCAATCTCGAAGTGGTCAATACCTATGAGGGGACTGCCGATGTCCATGCCCTGATTCTGGGGCGTGCGCAAACCGGTATCCCCGCTTTCGGTTAAATCAAATGTCTGGGCCATTAACTGGTTTTAAAGTACTGGATATGAGCCGCATTCTGGCGGGCCCTTGGGCCGGTCAGATGCTCGCTGATCTGGGTGCCGAAGTGATCAAGATTGAGCGCCCCGGTCCTGGTGATGACACCAGACATTGGGGACCTCCCTACCTGAGGGACAAAGACGGTAAAGACTCTGATGACGCAGCCTATTTCTTTTGCGCTAATCGCGGCAAACAGTCAGTAACTGTCGATATTACCCAACCTGAGGGGCAGGAGATTATTCGCCAGCTGGCCAGCCAGTGCGATGCCTTAATCGAAAACTACAAAGTGGGCGGGCTGGCAAAATATGGCCTGGATTACCCCAGCCTGCAGCAACTCAACCCCCAGCTGGTGTACTGCTCAATTACCGGTTTTGGCCAGACCGGACCCTATGCCGGGCGGCCGGGATATGATTTTTTAATTCAGGGTATGGCAGGACTGATGAGCCTTACCGGCGAGCCGGATAGCCAGGGGGGAAGCCCGGTAAAAGTAGGGGTAGCAGTCACTGATTTATTGACCGGCCTCTATGCCGCCAATGCTATTCAGGGTGCCCTGCTCGAGCGCAACCAATCTGGCCTTGGGCAGTATATTGATCTGGCACTGCTGGATGTTCAGGTGGCTGCACTGGCAAATCAAGCCAGCAACTATCTTATCGGCGGAGAAATCCCCCAGCGCCTGGGCAATGCACATCCCAATATAGTCCCCTATCAGGCCTTTTCTACTGCTGACGGTCATATTATTTTGGCGGTGGGTAATCAGGGGCAATTTGAGCGCCTGTGTCAGATATTAGGCAAACCAGACTGGCTTAAGGATCAACGCTATCACAGCAACTCAGCTAGGGTAGAAAATCGCCAGCAGCTGTGTACCCAGATCAGTCAGCTGCTGGAGAAGCGCAGCAGTGAAGATTGGCTGGCGGCATTTGAGCAGCAGCAAATCCCCTGCGGGCCTATCAATACTCTTGAACAGGTGTTTAACGACCCTCAAGTGCTGGCGCGAAATATGCTGGTCAATATCGAAGAGCGACGCAGCGGCGAATTAACCTTAGCTGCTAACCCCATTAATTATAGTCGCTCTCAAATCAATTATTCAGTGCCGCCACCTGAATTGGGTAGCAGCACGGAATCAATACTGAGCAATTATCTTGAGTACTCGGCGATGGATATCGCCGAGTTGCGGGGTAGGTCTATTATCTAGCTTAAGGGCTGTCTATTATCTAGCTCAGGGCTGTTCCATTATCTGGCTCAGGGCTGTTCCATTATCTGGCTCAAGGCTGTTCTATTATCTGGCTCAGGGCTGTTCCATTATCTGGCTCAGGGCTGTTCCATTATCTGGCTTAGGGCTACTCCACCATGCGCATAACTGGCGTGGGGAAACCATTAAAATCACAGGCACAGGTGGTGCAGTAGGCACCCAGATTGGGCATATAAATAAAGTCGCCCGTGGCACTGTTAACTGGCAGTGAGTGACGGCCCATTACATCAATGGAATCACAGGTCGGCCCAGCCATAGTCCAGAGCCCAGGCTCACCGGTGCGCTCACTGACCAGGCTCAGGGGAAAATCCATGGTCAGTTCCATCAATCCACCATAGACACCTGTGTCCAGATAGATCCAGCGCGCTTCATCGCGGGTAGCAATACCCACCACCTGAGACACTAGACAGCCAGCGGACCCCACCAGATAGCGCCCCGGCTCTGCCATCACCTGAATAGACCCAGGAATTGATTCCAGCTCGCGATTAATGGCTTCGCCAATCTGCTCAATACTGGGTTCATCGCCGGTAAATTGCAGCGGGTAACCACCGCCTATATTGAGTAGCTCCGGCGTAAAGCCATGGCTGCTCAGCTGAGTAAAAATTTGTTTTGCCTCGCGAATACCCGCCACCCAATTATTAATATTGCTGCACTGGGAACCCACATGAAACGTCACCCCGCAGAGCTGCATCTTATGCTGCTTGGTGGCCTCAATAATTGCCTCAACAGCAGCTGGCCCAGCACCAAACTTGCCGGCCAGTGGCCAACTTGAACCCTCGTTACTCACAGTAATACGCAGATACAACTTGGCATCAGGCTTAATCATAGCAATTTTTGCGACTTCTTCCGGTGTATCTACGCAGTACCATACCAATCCATGATCCGCCGCATGCCTTATAGCGGCGGGAGATTTAATTGGATTGGAATAAAAAACTGTCTCCATATTCACCTCCAATTCACGCATGGCATCCAGCTCAGCAATTGAGGCTATTTCAAAGCATGTGCCCTCTTGCTTAAACGTCTGCAAAATTTCTGCGTCCGGGTTGGCCTTAACCGCAAAATGAGGTCGCACTCTGGGCATAGCCGACATAAAGCGGCGAGCGTTAGCCCTCAGCCTCTGCTTTGACACCACCAATACCGGACGACGGTAGTTGTCTGTGTGATCAGCGCTGAAAGCGATCTGTTCACGAATATCATTTTCGATCTGCTGTCGAGCTGCGGTTAGATTATTAATACCCTGCTTATTCGCAGTAGCCTGAGTCATATCACACCTGTTATAAGTCATTTCAATCAGGCAATTTTAGGCATCCGGGCCGTCACTTTGTATTGCCATTACTAATAATTTGTTTATTATTACTTTTCAATTTGTAATATAAAGTGACACTTTGCTATGAAAAACGAATCAGAGCTTCTTCGACTGCTACAGGAAAACAGTCGCCGCACCATCTCCGACCTGGCCAATGAACTGGGGCTCAGTCGCGCCACAGTGCAACAAACCATGGATCGCCTTGAGCGCAAAGGTGTGATTCAGGGTTATACCATCAAGATTAACCCCCATTACCAACAACAGCAGGTCAGTGCCTACATTATGATTTCGGTGATACCAAAAAAAACCACAGATATTGTTCGCCAGATACAGAAACACCCGGAGCTGGATATGCTCTGTACCATAAGTGGCCAGTATGACCTTATTGCCAAGGTCACAGAGGCCACCACAGAAGCTCTGGACAGTATCATTGATGGCATCGCCACCCTTGATGGGGTAGAAAAGACCCTGAGCCATATTGTTCTGTCCAGAAAGGTAGATAGATAACCCAGAGACTGGTACCTTAACGGCCACAAAAATAATTAATCTAATAAAAACCGACCCCATCTATGAGTACTTCAGTGAGTAATACAGTCACCAAACCCAGCCTGCTCGACGCCCTTATTCCCGTTGTTGTTTTGATCGCCATGTTGGCCGCTGCCGTCTATGCGTTTGGCCTGGATTCCTTTGGCCCCAACCAGGTTGCCCTGATTATGGCCGCGGCAGTTGCCGCCTTGATCGGCATCAAAAATGGCATTAGCTGGGCCGAGATTGAACGGGGCATGATTGACACTATCAGTGTGTCATTGCAGTCGATTCTGATTCTGCTAATGGTGGGTTCATTGATTGGCAGCTGGATACTCTCCGGCACAGTGCCAAGCATGATCTACTACGGCGTTGAACTTATGTCACCGGACTACTTCTACCTTACCGCCTGTCTAGTCTGTGCCCTGCTGGGCTTTAGTATTGGCAGCTCCTGGACTGTCGCAGGCACTCTGGGCATTGGCCTGATGGGTATTGCAGCAGCCCTTGATCTATCTCTGGCTGTCAGTGCAGGTGCCATTATTTCCGGCGCCTATTTTGGCGACAAACTGTCACCATTATCCGAAACCACCAACCTCGCCGCCGCGGTCACCAGCAACAATCTGTTTGACCATATTCAACATATGCTGTGGACTACCATCCCGGCATTTGTGATTACCCTGGTTATGTTCTTTGTATTGGGTATTGGCAGCAGCTCCAATGTGGTGATCGACGATATCGAAGTATTGCAGGCAGCCATGCAAGATACATTTACCATTAATCCCCTGATGCTGGTGCCACTGCTACTATTACTGACCATGGCAGTGAGAAAACTTCCAGCCCTGTCAACATTGATCTGCGGCACGCTAGTGGGCTGTCTGTTTGCCGTAATCTTTCAGTGGGATGTAGTAATTGCCCTGGCTGGAGATACCAGTCTGGTTGCAGGGGCCGCAATCTTTAAAGGCCTTTTCACCTCCATGTTTCTCGGTTACAACTCTGTCACAGGCAATGAGGCACTGGATGCCCTGTTATCCAAAGGCGGTATGAGCAATATGCTGACCACTGTCGGGCTGGTGATCAATGCCATGGCCTTTGGTGGCGCCATGGCCAGAACCGGCCTGCTTGAGCGGCTGTTAGAGGCCTCCCTCAGCCGAGTGAAAACTGCAGGCGGGCTTATTTCTGCCACTGTGGGCACCTGTATAGGTACCAATATCCTCGCCGCCGACCAGTATCTGGCGGTGGTGATTCCCGGGCAGATGTTTAATAAATCCTATGAAGAGCGCAATCTCAGCACTATTAATCTGGCCCGAACCATTGAAGACTCAGGCACCTTGACCTCGGCACTGGTGCCTTGGAATACCTGCGGTGCCTATATGTCTGCCACATTAGGGGTGAGCACCTTCCTCTATGCACCATTTGCCTTTTTTAATATTCTCTGCCCGATTATTGCCATTATTTATGGCTATTCACAGATTGCCCTGACTAAACTAGAACAAAGCTAGAGCAACCAGCCACCGCAGCTGCATAATCAGGACTGGCAATGGCGAGAATTACAGCACTTATTATCACCGCTTGCCTCTGGGCCACAGTCCAGGCATCTCAGACTCAGACAGAGCCCAAGATAGAAAAGCAGCAATTTGATGGCCAGCGCGCTATGGCGCATATTGCCCAGCAGTTGGTCCATGGGTCCAGAGAACCGGCTAATATCCAAGCCCGGCAGCATACCCTCAACTATATCCAACAGGTGCTGCAGCCCCTGAGCTACAATATCAGGCGCCAAACATTCCAAGCCTACGGCCTGCAGGGCACCAATATCTGGGCCAGCATCAAAGGCGAGAGCTCAGATAATAAAAAAGATCGGCGGCAAATTATGCTCGGCGCCCACTGGGACAGCCGCCCACAGGCGGATCGTGATGCAGATCCAAAGCTGCGCAATCATCCGGTAATGGGTGCCAACGACGGAGCCTCAGGCGTTGCAGTACTGCTGGAAATGGCCAGAGTTCTGGCGGCACAGCCACCAGCAGTGACTGTCGATCTGGTGTTTTTTGACCTGGAAGATATGGGCGATATAGGCAAGCGCCCTTACTCCATCGGTGCCAGCCAGTTTATTATTCGCAACCCAGACTACAGACCCAGCGCCGGTGTTATTGTCGATATGGTCTGCGACAAAAACCTGCGCATTCCCCGGGAGCGGCATTCCCAAAGCCGTGCCCCTGAGCTAATGGACCGACTGTGGACGATTGCTCGCCAGCAGCGGGCCAGGGGTTTTATAGATCGCACAGGTAGCTTCATCAACGATGACCATGTACCATTTTTGGATGCGGGCATAAATGTGGTCGATCTGATTCAGTACCCTTTTCCAGATTACTGGCACAGCACTGCAGACAGCATCGACAAATGCAGCGCCGAGAGCCTGCAGCAGGTGGGCAATGTACTCAGTGAATTTATAGCCACTTATTAACAGTCATAAAGTTTAACAGGCACATAGCGCGAGAATAATAATGACAAAGCACAGCTCAGTAATCGGCACCATCATTCTGCTTGCAACCATATCAACCCAGGCCAGCGCAGACAGCCTGCTGCAATCCATTCAACAGGACTACAGGGATCGGCTGGGGGATATGTTTAAAGATTTCCACGCCAACCCAGAGCTGAGTACCGCAGAGCACAGAACCGCAAAGAAACTGGCCGATGCACTGGAGAGCACTGGCTTTAAGGTGACCGAAGGCGTGGGTGGCACCGGCGTAGTCGCCGTGCTTAAAAACGGCACCGGACCCTTGGTCATGATGCGTGGGGATATGGATGGCCTGCCATTAAAAGAAAAATCCGGGCTGGCCTATGCCTCCACAGTGACCCAAAAAGATCCCATAAGCGGCAAAGTAGCACCAGTTATGCATGCCTGCGGCCATGATGTGCATATCACCAGCCTGATAGGTATTGCCAAACAGATGGCCGAGCGACGGGATAGCTGGTCTGGCACATTGATGCTGATCGGCCAGCCCGCAGAAGAACGCATAATGGGCGCCAGATTAATGATGGAAGACAATCTGTGGCAGCGTTTTGGGCAACCGGACTATGCCCTGGCATTCCATGTTGCAGCCTCCATGCCCTCTGGTTTAATCAATGTGCAAGAAGGTAGCCCCATGGCGGGCTCCGACAGTGTGGATATTATTATCCATGGGGTCGGTGCCCATGGCGCTTCACCACATGCCGGCAAAGATCCCATCGTACTTGGCAGCCAGATCGTGCTGGCTCTGCAGACATTGGTGTCCCGGGAGCTAGCACCGCGACAGCCAGGAGTAGTCACCGTGGGTTCATTTCACAGTGGCAGCAAGCACAATATAATTTCCGATAAAGCCCTGCTGCAGCTGACCGTGCGCAATACCAATCTGGAAACCCGGGAGCTGCTGCTCACAGGTATAAAACGTATCGCAGAAAACCTCGGCCGCGCCGCAGGTCTGCCGGAAGATAAGCTGCCAGAGGTGATCTACAGCCAGGAATCAACACCACCCACGGTGAACAACGGCCCAATGGTTAAACGGCTCAGCGCCCTGTGGCAGAACAAGCTCGGCCAGCAGAGGGTATTGTCTATTGGTTCTCAGGGCATGGGCGCGGAAGATTTCCCGTTTTTTACCACAGATCCAGCTATACCCAGCGTCTATTTCGCCGTGGGCGGCACCAGTCTGGCAGATATTGAAGCAGCGGCGCGGGGCACTGGACCAACAATTGCCTCACATCACAGCCCGCTGTTTAAGATAGAACCGGAACCGGCAGTGATTACCGGCGTCCATGCCACAGTGCTGGCCCTGCTAGATTTGATGCCAGTGGCCGACTAACCGCAGCAGTTACCCGGCAACTGAAAACTAAAGCACTGCCTTAAGAGAATTAAGGCAGAAATCGACATTTTTCTGTGTGCTGGCATGACCCATCAGGCCAATGCGCCAGACCCTGCCCGCCAAGGCACCCAGACCAGCACCAATTTCAAGGTCAAACTCGTTTAACAGGCGGGTTCGCACCCCGGCGTCATCGACACCATCGGGAATATACACAGTATTTAACTGGGGCAGACGATCCTGCTCAGATACCAAAAATCCAATACCCATCTGCTCCAACCCCTGGCGCAGCGCCATATGATTGTGCTGATGGCGGACCCAGGAATTCTCCAGCCCCTCCTCCTGAACCATAACCAATGACTCATGCAGGCCATACAAACAGTTGACCGGTGCAGTGTGATGATAGGCGCGCTTGCCCTCACCGCCCCAGTAACCCATCACCAGATTCAGATCCAGAAACCAGCTCTGTACACGGCTTTTGCGATTGCGGATTTTTTCAGCAGCGCGCTCATTAAAGCTGACCGGTGAAAGCCCCGGAGGCGCCGACAGGCATTTCTGCGAACCAGAGTAAATAGCATCAATATCCCATTCATCAACTTTCAGTGGCGTACCGGCAAGGCTGGTCACTGCATCAACAATCGTCAGGCAGTTATATTTGTGGGCCAGCTCAACCAATGTTTTGGCGTCAGACTGGACACCAGTGGAAGTCTCGGCATGGACAAAGGCCACCAGCCCAGCATCCGGATGGGCTTTCAGAGCATCCTCAAGTTTCTCGGGATCAACAGCAGAACCCCAGCTATCCTCAACCATAATGGCGGTGGCACCGCAGCGCTCGACATTTTCCTTCATGCGGCCACCAAACACCCCATTCTGACAGACAATGACTTTGTCGCCACATTCCACCAGATTGGCGAAACAGCATTCCATGCCGGCAGAGCCGGGAGCAGACACAGCAAAGGTCAGCTCATTTTTGGTCTGGAAAACATATTGCAGCAACGCTTTTACCTCATCCATCATCCCTATAAAGCTGGGATCCAAATGCCCCACAGTAGGTCGGGCCATAGCATGAAGTACGCGCTCACTTACATCGGAAGGCCCGGGGCCCATCAATACACGTTGCGGCGGCTGGAATGAGGTAATGGTCATAGTTGTTTCCCAATTAGTTGGTTTTATGCATCGGCCACAATACCTGAGCTCTTTAACTCAGCAATATGGTCCGCACCCAAACCCAGGCTCTGCAGCACTTCATCAGTGTGGGATCCCACCGCGGGGCCAGGCCATTCAGTGCCGCCCGGAGTCCCCTCCAGCTTGGGTAACATGGCGGGAATTTTGAGGGATTCACCATTAATTTCAACCGCCTCAAATAATTCCCGGTATTTGAAATGCGCATCTTCCATCATATCCGCAACATTGTAGACCGGCCCGCAGGGCACCCGATGTTCATCGAGAATAGCCATAGCATCAGCCAGACTGCGGGCTGCACACCAGTTGGCCAGCACCAGATCAATATCTGCCTCATGAATCACCCGGTCAGCATTGCTAGTGTATTTTCTGTCAGTGGACATATCCTCTCGCCCTACCGCCACCATCAGGCGGGCAAAGATCGAATCACCATTGCCGCCGATCACCAAAAATTTATCATCCGCGCACTTGTACGTATTGGTCGGCACAATCCCGGTCACCGTCGTGCCCGATGGTTCGCGAATTACACCGGCGCCATCATATTCAGGCACCACTGCCTCCAGCAGATTAAACATGGACTCATACAGAGCCACATCCACAACCTGCCCTCCCTCCTTACTGTCTTTAACCGCCTCATCTCTAGAGCGCAGCGCCATCAATATGCCAATCACCGCATGCAGGCCAGACACAGTGTCGCCAATACTGAGATTGGGACGCACCGGGGCTTCACCAGGGTAGCCATTGACATAACGGAAGCCGCTAATGGCCTCACAGGCAGAGGCAAAGCCAGGTTTTTTTGCATAGGGGCCTGTCTGGCCATAGCCAGAAATACGCGCATAGATAAGGTTGGGGTTGTCCTTGCGCAGGCTTCCAGGGTCCAGACCCCAGTCCTCGAGCACACCGGGGCGAAAGTTTTCCACCACAATATCAGCGCTTTTAAGTAACTCCCGCACTAGATCGCGTCCCTGTTCTGTCTTCAGGTCCAATGAGATGCATTTTTTGTTGCGGCCCAGACTGCGCCACCACAGCGATGTGCCATCTTTCACCTGACGCCAGTTGCGAATCGGATCGCCCCCTGGAGGTTCCACCTTGATCACCTCAGCGCCAAAGTAACCCAGCATGCAGCCGGCAAACGGCCCAGCCAACAACTGTCCGAGCTCAATAACTCGCAATCCCTGTAATGGTTTATTCATATTATTGGATCCATTAAACAAAAAAACGAAGGCGATTCTAACAGCCAAAAGTGTAGACTAAGGCCACAAATAAAATAAAAACCATAAATTAATGAGTTAATCAGGCAGTTTTGCAGTCAAACAACCCAATGATCGCCAATAAAAACAAAAATATACGATTCAATGTTCTGGCCACGGAACCGGCTTATAACTGACTACTCTAAAATCAGAGTGAATCTAGGAGCTGGTTATGCCCAGTAAAGAAATTATGGCCAAAATGTTTTCAGCCTATAAATACAGTCTGGTTGCCATCAGCCTGTCTTCAATAATGCTTTTGTCCGCAGCCACTGTCCAGAGTCAAACCATCGAAGAACAGCAATCGGTTTCCGACCCTGTCAGGGATTATATGAACGCCATCGATAATGTAGAAGCAGAGCACAGCGCCTACTCCACCGAGCTATCTGATCTCTATTTAGGCCTAGGAAAGTCACTTTACTCCAGGCAAGAGTACGAAAAAGCCCGCCAGGCATTCCAGCGCGGCATGCAAATTCAGCGCGTTAACTACGGGCTCAACAGCCTGTCCCAGGGTCCCTACCTGCTTTCTATAGCAGATGCCGAGAGCTTTCTGGGCAACTGGGATGAGTCTCAGGAAGCGCTGGAAAACCTCTACAGCATCAATCAGCAGGCCTATGGCGCCAATGATGTGCGTATGCTGCCAGTACTGGATCAGATGCTGGACTGGTACTTGGACAGCTATGACGAGCGCACGCCCAAGGGTGGCTACGCTAATCTGGTTATTTCCGAGCGTATCGCCACCAGAATGTACAGCATTCTGGAAAAGGAGCTGCCACTGGACGACCCAGAGGCGCCAGAGCGTTTCCGTCGCATTGGTTACCTACAGTATTTTATCGCCAATCATATCAAGCAGCACGGTGAACCCTCAGAGTCAGGAGTAACATTCTCAACCGGCGGCAGCGCCTCACGCAGCGAAGCCAGCACCTCACACATGCACTTTCGGCGGGGCAAACTGGCCCTGGAAAAAGTCGTAGCAGCCACTGCCCAGCAGGAAAATAGTAGCCCTGAGGATCAGGCAAAAGCCGTGGCCGAACTGGGAGACTGGTATCTGGTCTTTGGCCAGCGCTTCTCTGCGGCACAGGCCTACCAACTGGCCTATGATGTATTAGAAACAGCAGAGCAGCCTGAGCAGATCAGGGCTGAATTATTTGATCAACCGAGAAAAATTAATTTCTCCATGGATAAAGACAGTGCCAGCGACCTAGCACTAGAACAGATGGAAGTCCGAATGACTGTATCCGCTTACGGCGTTCCCCAGGGTATAGAGGTTGATGAAAATACAGAAATATCAAAACCTCAGCTGCAGGCGCTGCGCCGCAATGTCAGCAATATGAGATTTAGGCCAAGGTTACAAAATGGTATCGCCGAAGACGCACCTTACAAATCCCTGTATGCCGTGCCCGCGCCCAAGAGCTAATGAGAACTTTATGACTGACCATATTAAACCAACCTCTGCAGGCCCAGTACTTAGAATGGCCAGCGCCATTGCTCTCAGTCTGGTGCTAGGTGCCTGCCAGATGCCCTCCTATTCACCCCCATCCGGTTCATCAAGCCCGTCGAATCCATCCAGCTCCGGCGGTGGCTCCTCCGGCGGCTCAACCTCAAGCCCAAGCGGCAGCAGTGGCGGTAGCGCTGGCGGCATGCCCTCTCCCGGTGGGAGTCAAGGTGCCGACAGCGGGAATAGTGGTGCCGACAGCGGGAATAGTGGTGCCGATAGCGGGAGTAGTGGTGCCGACAGCGGGGATAAAGGCCCAGACAGCGGCAGCCAAACTGGTGATAGCAGCAGTACTGGTTCAGAGAGCGGATCAGCCGGAGACTCCCTGGAAGATTTAGATCAGGCCCTGGACGAATCCCTCGAAGGCTTTGATGATAATGTTGGCGGTCAGGGTTCAGACAGCGCAGAGATTGATATCCTCAGCCCAACCGGCGGCGGTGGTGGCGTTCAGAGCGATAGTGAGGCACCATTATTCGAAGAGGCCGACGCGATGGCAGAGGCCAATGCAGAGATCGAGAACCGCGCTGCCGAAGGGCCCGGTGCAGATAGTGCCGATAGCGCCGGCACAGATGGTGCTCCCGAGGGCCAGGATCAGGTAGGAGAAGGGTCCCCAGGCACAGCAGATAACGACTTAATCCCTATTCCAGAAGATATAGATGATGGTCAGGGAGATGATATTGTACTGCGGCAGATACGCGATGCCGCCATGAAAGAGAAGGATCCCGTACTGCGGGAAAAACTATGGGATGAATACCGACGTATCAAGAATCAATAGGACAGATTAAAACAGGGAAAATAATGGATATCCAAGCGATAAAACAGCCGCGTCTTTTGCCAGAGCTATTTTCGCCAGTGCTACTGGTGATATGTACCCTCGCAATGGCCCTGCTTGCCCCGGCAGCACTGGCCGCGACGGATAAAATCACCTCATCCACGGCACTGGTTTTAAACACTCCCAACCAGCCAATCCCAGAGGCTGCCCTGCTGGATGTGGGCATATCCACCTTAAATGACGGACTCTACCTCACCGATGAAAACGACACAGTGTTTCCAGAGGTACGTTTTGCCGAAGCCATCTATTTCTCCAACCAACTCGCCAAAGTCATGGAAAAGAGCGGGGCCTGGGGCGCTATTCGCGTTACCCCCAACTCAGACGTGGTTATGGACCTGTATATCTCCGGCACCATTCTGCAGTCCGACGGTGAAACCATGGACCTGCAAATAGACGCTAAAGACAGCAGCGGCAAAGAATGGCTGAGCAAGAGATACAAACAAACCACCGGCAAATATGCCTATGACCGCCGCCTAAAGAGCCTCGGCGACCCATTCCAGAACCTGTTTGTGCGCATTGCCAACGATCTGCTCAAATATCGTGAAAAAATCAGCCAGCAGCGCGCCGCAGAACTGCGCACAATCTCAGAACTGCGCTTTGCCAAATCATTCTCCCCCGAAGCCTTCGATAGCTACATCAGTGAAAAGCGCGATGGCACACTGGTGATCAACAAACTGCCCGCAGAAAATGACAGCATTCTGATGCGAGTGCGCAAGATCCGAGATCGCGACTACCTCTATATAGATACCATGCAGGACTACTACGATGGGTTCTCCCAGCAGATGCATATTGCCTACCAGGATTTTCGTCGCACCTCCTACGACTCTGTGGTCAAAGCCCGGCAGTTAAATAAACAGGGAAATCGCCGCATAATCGCCGGTATAGGCGCCATACTGGCCGGTATTTATGGCCGCACTGAAGCAGATACCAGAATAGTCAGCGACGCCAGCACAGCGACCGCCGCCACTGGTGGCTTTATACTCAAATCCGGTCTTGAGAAGAAACAGGAAGCTGCTGCCTACAATGAATCTATCGCCGAAATGGGCTCCTCTCTTGAAGCAGAAATCGCCCCACAGGTGATCGAACTGGAAGACCGCACCGTTACCCTGACCGGCACAGTGCAGGCACAATACCAGCAGTGGCAAACATTACTGCAAAAAATCTACAAGCAAGAGCGAGGTGCCCTCTAACCATGCCTGACGCTGGCCCACAGCCCGATCGCCAGAAGCTGATTATTGGCGGCCTGCTAGCACTGGTTGCCGCAGTGGTTTTACTGCTGCCCAATCTGGTGACCGAACCCTGGATTGTCGGCCCGGACAACGCAGAAGCGCCAGCCATACCGATTACCAGCGTCAGCCCGTCCACCGCGGCAGAGAAAACCCAATACCGCCAGAACTCACAAAAACTACTGGCAGAAATTATTATGCTCCGCGATGGGCTAACCAGTCAGTCCATCGAACAATGGGCCGACTTTGAATTCCGCAGCGCCCTGTCCCTGATATCAATGGGAGATGAGCAATATGGCTATGGCAACTACAGAGAATCACTGGCCAGTTTTAACCAGGCACTAGAGCAACTAAAAACCCTACAAATTCTGGGCGAAGAAAAATATCTGCAGGCCCTGATAACAGGTACCAGCGCCATCGGAAATGCCGCCATCGGCGACCCTGCGATTGCCAGCGCAGCAGCTTCACTGGCCATGGCCATTGATCCCAGCGACAGCAGATCCATTGAATTAAACCAGCGGGCCACCGCACTTCCCCAGCTGATAGAAGCTCTGCAAAATGCCGAACAACAGCTGGCAATCAAGCAGCTGAAAAAAGCCAACAGCTACTACCAGCAAGCCGTGGCTATTGATGGTAAACATAAAAAAGCCGCCGACGGCCTGGCTGCAGCCCAGCGGGCAATTACCGAACAACGCTTTCGCCGGGCCATGAGTCGCGGCTTTGCAGCTCTGGAACAAAACCTCTTCCCCCAGGCCACCGACGCCTTTAATCAGGCCGGCAAGATCTACCCGGGGCGACAGGCTGTTATTCAAGCCCTGTCACAGGTGGAAACCCAACAGTCCCAGCTGCTGGTCAGCCAGCAAATGCAGCGAGCCGCCGACCTTGAGCAGCAAGAACAATGGCAGCAAGCACTGAGCATCTATCAGTCGCTGCTACAGACCGACCCCTCATTAACCCAGGCCAAGGTTAAAACCATACCGGTGGCGGTGCGCGCAACATTGCACAGCCAGTTACAGGCCGCCCTTGCCGACCCCTTAAAACTATCCAACGCCAACGCCTACCAAAAAGGCCAGCGTCTGCTGAAAGATGCCATAGGCATAGCCAACCCAGGGCCAGTGCTAAGCCAGCAGGTTGCAAATCTGGACAAATATCTGCGTCAATCAACTATCCCGGTGCCAGTGGTACTGCAGTCCGACACCCTTACCGAGGTCACCCTGTTCCGGGTCGCCAAACTGGGGACATTCGAGCAGACCTCAGTACAATTAAAACCAGGTCGCTATATAGCAGCAGGTTCCAGAACCGGCTACCGGGATGTGCGTGTGGAATTCACCATTACTGGCGAACCCATGGAGGAGCCAATTCTGGTTAGTTGCAATGAAGCGATCTAGCCAAGACAGCTAATTGCAAACGAATAGTCAAACATGGAGTCAAAAAAATACAGGGAACAGCTGAGTAATGCATATACTTACTACATAAAGAACTCAGCTGATAATTAGATAAAAAATCGAATCAGAAAAACTATGCCTGAAAACAACAATAACCAGCGGCTATCTGCCACCGATTTTACGCCCATGGACAGCGGGGCCGGAAAACGACAATTACCCCTCTCCCCCGGGCTGATCGCGCTGCTGGTTCTCGCCACCATGGCGCTGGCCATCATGCTGTATCTCTTCGCCGCTCGGGCAGTGATCTTTCAGTCCGACCCGGACAATGCGCAGATAGATATCGACGGGCTGTCTTTTAATATAGGTGACAACTATCTGTTGCTGACAGGTGATTACCGGATTACCGCCAGCGCGCCCGGTTACTACCCCCTGACCCAGACTATCAGCGTCAGCGACCAAGCCAGCCAGGATCTCAAACTGCAACTGCAGCCTCTGCCCGGCAATCTCAATGTCAGCTCCGACCTCAGTGACATAAGCGCCAGCATCGATGGCCAGCCAGCGGCCATGGTACCGGGTATTATTGAGGGCATCAGTCGCGGCGCCCACCAGTTTGAATTCAGCAAATACAGGTACTTCCCCCTGCAACAGGAGATCGATATTGCCGGCCTGGGTACCACCCAGTCCATCGATATTGCATTACTGCCAGCCTGGGGCCAGATGCAGTTCAGCTCCGAACCCGTAGGAGCAGACCTGTATATTGACGGCCGCCTGATCGGCAAAACCCCATTGACCACCGAGGTATTGGAAACCGGCAGTGACCTGCGCCTGCAGCTCTCTGGCTACAAAACCTTCGAGCAGCAAGTCAGCGTCAAAGCAGGCACCAGTGCCGATCATCCGCCAATCAAACTGATAGTCTCCGACGGCAAGCTCAAGATTAACAGCAGCCCCACTGGCGCCAATATCACCATTGATAATCAATTTATGGGTACCACACCCATAGAACTATCCATGGCGCCATTTAAAAAATACCGTATTGAGCTGTTTCTTGAAGGCTACCTCAAAGCCACCAGATCCGCCCGTCTGGAGCCAGAGGCCAGCACCGACATTGCAGTGGCTCTGCGCCCCAATATCGGCAATATTCAGCTGACCGTAAGCCCCGCCGATGCACAGATACTGGTGGACAACCGTCTCCAGGGTATCGGCAGCCGCACTTTATCTCTCAATGCCAAACCCCATACCCTCACCGTGCAGAAGCCCGGCTATCAGCCTAAATCTCTGACGGTGACTCCGCGACCGGACCATGAGCAGGCACTGATTATCAAGCTGCTCACCATAGAACAGGCATACTGGGCATCCCGCCCTCCCACAGTGACAAGCCCTGTGGGCACAACCTTAAAACTGTTTCGCCCGGACCAGACCTTTACCCTAGGCGCCCCCCGCCGCCAGCCCGGTCGGCGTGCCAATGAAGCCGAGCGCAATGTAGGACTGCAGCGCCCCTTCTATCTGGCCAGCAAAGAAATCAGCAATGTCCAGTTCCGCCGCTGGCAGGAACACAGCTCTGGAGCTATCAAAGGTCGCTCGCTGGATATGAATAACCAGCCCGCAGTAAAACTGTCCTGGGAACAGGCAGCACTGTTCTGTAACTGGCTCAGCCGTCAGGAAGGGCTGCCACTGTTCTATCAGATCGCCGACGGCATTGTCAGCGGCTTTAACTGGGATGCCCATGGCTATCGTCTGCCCACAGAAGCAGAATGGGCCTGGGCGGCCAAAATTGATAACAAAGGCAAGGCCAGAGTATTCCCCTGGGCCAATAACCTCTACCCACCACAGCAGGTCACAGACAACTATGCGGATCAAAGCGGATCAAGGTTCCTCAGTTTTACCCTGGCCAACTACAATGACGGTTTCCCGGTGGCCACAGATATAGGCAGCTTCAAGCCCAACAGCAAAGGGCTCTACAATATGAGCGGCAATGTCTCGGAATGGGTCAACGATTACTATGATGTGCGCCCCCATCGCGGCGAGCCAAAAATTGATCCCAAAGGGCCGGCAACAGGCAGCCGCCATGTTATTCGAGGCGCCAGCTGGGCGTTGGGGTCGCGCACAGAGCTGCGCCTCAGCTACCGCGACGCTGGTGCCGACGGCCGACTGGATGTAGGCTTTAGAATCGCTCGCTATGTGGACAGACCTGGTGCCAAGCCATGAGGGTTTTTCTATTATTAATACTACTGCCGATAACTTTATTGGCCCAGCAGCCAGAAGACCCGTCGGTTGAAAGCTCTACTCCGGCAGCAGAGACAGAGCAAGAGCAGGATAAAAACCCGGAAGATAAAGATTTCAAACCCAGCGAAGAGATCTCAGAAGATTTTCCCGTCCCTCTTCCATCAGATATTTAAGTAAAACAGGAATAGCACCATGAATAGTCCAACCCATCGCGCGACCAATGAAATGTTTTTTCAGCTAGTCGCACTGCTGCTATCAATTATTATTGTGCATACTATTTTTGTCACCGTGGTGCGGCCCAACGCCGAGAGCACTATCCGCCATCATGCGGAAATGGCCGCCGCTGGCGAAGAATATGAGGTGCCGCGCTCATTCTTTATTGTGATCAAAGACCTGGAACAGGAATCCTGCTTTATCCTGATGTTCTGGGCTCTGGCCATTATGGGTTACAAAACCCGCACCAGCATCCGCGAAAAACATATGCTCGAACTGCCATTGGTCTCAGTGGCAGAGGGCTCCAGAGTACTGCCAGAAGATGCCGGACAGCTGGCCCGGCCACTGCAATCACTGCCCGAAAACCAGCGCAGCTTCCTGCTGCCTCGCGCCCTGCAGACCGCGCTGACCAGATTTGAAGTCACAGACAGTGTGCAGTTTGCCACTGAAGCGGTGAACAATGTCTGCGACACAGAAAATGATCGCCTGGATTCCGAACTGTCCATGGTGCGCTATATCACCTGGGCCATTCCCTCCATCGGCTTTATCGGCACAGTGCGCGGCATTGGTGCAGCACTGGGTCAGGCCCATGAAGCCATGCAGGGCAATATTGCCGGTGTTACCAGCAGTCTGGGGGTCGCCTTTAACTCAACCTTTATCGCGCTGCTGATCAGCATGGTCGTAATGTTCTTTATGCACCAGCTGCAGCTGATTCAGGAGCGTCTGGTGCTGGACTCCCACGCCTACTGCGAAAACAAACTACTGCGCTTTCTAAAAGCCCCCAAGTAGCGGCAATACCATGAGCCTCGCCATAGTAGAACTCAATGACCAGAACCTGTTGATCCAGACAGACCAGGGGTTATTGCACTGCGAACCGGGTTTTGCCCAGCTGCACAGCACTGGCATAGAAACCGGCGAGCGCGCCAGAGCTGCAGCATGGCAACAGCCCCAGCACAGCTATAATCAATACTGGCGCCAGCTCAATCAACTGCCATTGCCAAGCAAACAAAAGTGGGCGCGGCATCATGGGGATATCGCCTTTGCCCAACTCAAGCAATTAGTCGAGTATGCAGGATCACCGCAAAGGTTAATTCTCGCCGTCCCAGGCAGCTGCTCCGACGACCAGCTGTCGCTGTTGCTGGGACTGGCCAGCGCCATACCTGTGCAGGTCACAGCTGTTATCGATAGCGCCCTGGCCACCTGCGCCGCAGAGACCCAGCCCACAGTTCTGGTCGAACTGCAGCTGCATCAGACAGTTGTCAGCCTGATTGACTGCAGTGCCGGCAGCCTCAGCCTGAGTCAACAGGAAACCATTCCCGATCTGGGCATAATGCAGCTGCACAATGCCGCCGCCAGACATATCAGTGATCGACTGGTGCAGGACTATCGCTACGATCCAATGCACAACTCCGAGGGCGAGCAGGCCATCTACAATCAGCTACCCCAATGGCTGATGCAACTGGGCTGGGAAGATAAACTCAATATCAGTCTGCCCTCACCTCAGGGAGATCTGAAGCTGGTGCTGCACAAACATCAGCTCACCAGTCTTTTTGAACAGCGCCTCAACAGCCTGAGCGCCATTCTGGATCGACACAGCAGTGCCAAACTGTGCTTCTCCCATAGTGCCAGCCTGATTCCCGCCATGCTGCCCCAGTTTGCCGACGCAACCGTCAAGGCCCAGTCCAGCGCCATAGATAACTGCCTGGGACTGCAGCAGCAACTGTGCGCTGAAGAGCTACACAGGATCAAACAGCTAGAGCAGGACGGTCTGGATAGCCAGACTGGGCCAACTCAGTTGCAAACCCATCAGGCCAGTCATGTGATGTATAAAAATCAGGCCTACCCCCTTCATCAGCCCCTGAGCCTGCACCTCAAAGACGGCAAACTCAGTCTGACCAGCTGCATTGATAATCAGGCTGAATGTGTTCTGGTCGTAGAAAATCAGCAACTGAAGATACTCCACCAGCAGGATGACTTAGAGGTGCAACTGCCCAGCTCCTGCGAGCCCGGCAAACAGCTGATTGTCTCAGGGCACAAGCTGCGCCTGATCGAGGTGAGCAATGGCTAGAAAGCGCCGCAATATAGCTTTCAGTTTGTCCTTTCTGGATATTATGGCCTGTGGTTTTGGTGCCGTAACCTTGCTGTTTTTGATTTTGCGCCACAATGCAGTGGAAATAGTTACCCCGGATATCAAGCTGGCCGCCGAAGTCGACCTGCTGCAGATGGATATCCGTGAGGCCGAAGAAGATCGCGTCCAGCTACTTAACAGTATCGAAAAAATTCAACTGGAACTGGCCGAAGCTCAGGGTCTGTCCAAGCGAGTAATCACAGATCTGGAAGAGCAGGAAAGAAGCATCCAGTCCGACCCCAATGATCTCGACAAACTGCGCCTCCAGGTCGAACAGCTAGAAGAAGAAACGGCACAGATGGAAGAAGTAGAGTTTGGCGACAAGGTGCGAGAGTTTCAGGGTGATGGCAATCGACAATATCTCACCGGCCTCAAACTGGGCGGCGAGCGGGTACTAATTCTAGTCGACGGCTCCGCCAGCATGCTAGCCGATACAGTGGTCAATGCAGTGCGACGGCGCAACATGGAAGACGAGCAAAAGAAACAGTCACCCAAATGGCAGTGGACATTGCGCACAGTGGAATGGCTTTTAGCGCAGCTGCCCCCCAGCAGTCGCTTTCAGGTATATATGTTTAATACCGAAGCCAGCGCCGCTATTGCGGGCACCGAAGGAGAATGGCTGGATGCCGCCGACTCACTGGCCCTGGAACAGGCAGTGGCGGCCACCAAACAATTCAGCCCGGGCTCAGGCACCAGTCTGAGCAATGCCTTTGGCGCCATTACAGACTTCGAAGATCGGCCCGACAACCTGTTTCTGCTCACCGATGGCCTGCCCACCCAGGGTAAAAACCCACCAAAAAAATATATGGTCAGCGGTGCCCAGAGGCGCAAACATTTCGCCGCCGCCATGGCCGAGTTCCCCCCAGGGGTGCCTATCAACACCATTCTCTTTCCCATGGAAGGTGACCCGGAAGCCGCTGGCCTGTTTTGGCAGACAGCCCTAAATACCAAAGGCGCCTTTATAGCTCCGTCGAGGGACTGGCCATGAAAAAGCAACGGCGGGAATTACAGGAAGCCAGCATCTCCTTTCTGGACGTGATCAGCTGCGGCTTTGGCGCCATTGTTTTATTGCTGGTGATTGCCAAAGTGGGCGACCCCTCGGCATTGGAAGAAGCAGAGAACCAGCTACTGGGGTCGGTAAAAGACTATCAGGAAAGGTTATTTAAGATTCGCGGCGAAGCGGTCATGCTCGACGAGCGACTAAAATCCCGCAAAGAGCAGCTGTCAGAACTGACCGAGCGCATCGCCAGATTAAAAGCCAAGCTGGCCAGTGTCGCCAAGCAATCTAGCCAGCTATCCCAGTCCCAATCCCGGGAAAAAGAACAGCTGCAACTGGTGCTGCAGGTATTGTCCGAAGAGATGGAGCGCCTGCTAGGACCGGAATTCCAGCAGCAAAACCAGCTGATCGGCGGCATACCCGCCGACAGCGACTATATTATTTTTGTTATCGACACCTCTGGCAGCATGCAGGTCGCCGCCTGGGAAAAAGTCAAAAAAGAGATGCTCAATATTCTTGATATCTACCCCGAGGTCAAAGGCCTGCAGGTACTCAACGATATGGGCCAATATATGTTCACCGCAGAAAAAGGCAAATGGATCCCCGATAGCCCGGCCATGCGTAAAAACATTATCAGCAAACTGTCCAACTGGGCGCCGTTTAGTAACTCTAGCCCAGTAGAGGGGATTAATGCAGCCATCAAGACCTTTTATCGGCCCGGCCGCAAAATCAGCATCTATACCCTTGGCGATGACTTTCAGGGGCGCTCCATCCGCAATGTGGTGCGAGCTGTGGATCAACTTAACAAAGCCCATCGCGGGGCCGACCGACTGGTGCGGGTCCATGCCATAGGCTTTCCAGTGCATTTCCCTCCAGGGGGAAGCCCAAGTGCTTCGGCAATTAAATTTGCCGCCCTGATGCGTGAACTGAGTTACAACAATGGAGGAACCTTTATCGGGTTAAACAGCCTTAATTAAAGGATAAAAATTATGTTGAGCAAAAATATGTCCTATAAAAAGACCTACAAAGAGTCCTGTAAAAATATCAGCAAAATATCACTTGCCCTGATTGTTCTGGTTATTCTTGGGGGCTGCAGCTCCTCAGCCTCAGTGCAGGTCGACCGGACATTCCCCAAAGTGCTGGGCGAACCTAAATCAGTGACCGCCAGCATTGTCTTTCTCGAAGACTTCTCCACTTTTGTCGCCCAACCTAATGAAAACACCGTTATCGATATAGGTACAGCTCAGGTAGAGGTGCTGCAAAATGCGTTTGCCGGTCTGTTTAATGACGTCGAGTTTGTCACCAGCAGAGACCAGATCACCAACACCAAAGGACTGGTAATTACACCATCAGTGCGTGAAGTGCAGGTATCCACCCCCTCAGATAACTACCTCAATGTGTTTGAGGTATGGATCAAATACAACCTTGAAATTCAAAGCGTCGACGGAGACCCCATCGACAGCTGGTTTATGCCCGCCTACGGCAAAACCCCAGATACCTTTATGTACAGCAAGCCAAAAGCCATCGAAGAGGCCGCCGTTATTGCCCTGCGGGATGCCGGTGCCAAACTGATGCTAGACTTCTACCGCATTCCGGCGATCTACGGCTGGATGATGGAGCGGCAAATTCTGGAGGGGTCACAATGAGCGGATTCACAACCAGTAATGTATACAAGATTATTGTTACCGGTTCTCTGCTGGCCCTCCTAGGCGCTTGCTCGGCCACCACCACCATTGATGAATATCGCCCCAGTGGTGAGCCCATAGAACTGAATGCCGACGAGCGCGTGGTGGTCTTGGGTCGTCGCGATGCCGGTCATTATGAAACCGATCGGGAATTTATCGACTGTGTTGCCAAACAGATGAAAGGCGCAGATATAGGTATTCTGCCAGAAGCCCAGTTTATCGACTCCATCTACCCCTGGTTTGAACCACGCACAGCCCCAAAAGGCCTGCCCAGATTAAAAAAACTGATGCGCACCCCGAGCATCAAAACCGTGGTCGACAACCAGTCAGTCCGCTATCTGGTATGGCTGGATGGGTCAACGGAAACATTGGATAAAGGCGGTTCCATTAGCTGCGCTATTGGCCCCGGCGGCGGTGGCTGCTTTGGCTTTGCCCAATGGAACAAACTGTCAGTCTACGAAGCCATCGTCTGGGATCTGCAGGACCTCCAGGAAATGGGCCGCCTGCGTGTCGACTCCGAAGGCACCTCCTATCTGATCGGCGCCGTGGCCCCGATTCCACTGCTGACCCCGGTCAAGAGCGACGCCTGCTCCAGTCTCGGCAAGCAGCTTAAAACCTTTTTTTCCGCCAGCTAGTGACAGATTATGCTGAGTAAAAAGCTCTTTTCCCAACTACTGCTAACCGCCCTGCTGATTGCACCCGCAACTCAAGGGGCCACCACAGGCGCAGATATCTACAAAGAAGTTGTGCAGGCCACCCCCATCTACAAAGATGAAAAGCTCCAAGCCTATATCGAAAAGCTTGGCGAAGAGATTATCTCAGTATCAGAAATGGCCGGTGAGAAGTTTATCTTTACCCTGCTCGACAGCCCCGACCTCAATGCCTTTGCCACCAGAGATAACTACATCTACGTCAATCGCGGCCTGTTAAATTATGTCAGCAACGAAGCAGAATTAGTGTCAGTACTGGCCCATGAAGTGGGCCATATCACCAGAGATCATGTCACCGGCCAGGAGGGGCAGGCCACAGGCGCGCAAATTTTATCCACTATTGCCGCCGTGCTCTCAGGTAGCAATGAAGTCTACGAAGCCGGTATGGCCTATGCCAACTCCATTATTCGCGGCCATGGCCGACGCAATGAACTGGAGGCAGATGAGGCTGGCGCCGAATATATGGCCAAGCTGGGTTATGCCCCCAGTGAGATGATCAGCATGCTGTCGATGATGAAAGACTACGAAGCACTGCAAAAGAAACGGGCCAAATCAAAAGGTGCAGCCAAGCAAACCTACCATGGCATCTTTTCCACCCACCCGCGCAACGACAGTCGCCTGCGCACCGTGGTCAGCAAAGCCAATGCCTTTAAGGCCAAAGAGAGCAGAGGCAATGGCGAGGCCGTCTACCGTAGCCTGACCCAGGGTTTAATCTGGGGGGAAAACTTTCTAGCCAAAGAGAAAAAACCAGAGCGCTTCTCCGATATGCGCCTGCGGGTGCGCTTTGACTTCCCCAAAGGCTGGGTGCAAGACAGCAGCAATACTAAAGCACTGGCCATAGGTGCAGCAGAAGATAAATCCGCAAGACTGTCACTGCAGGCCATTGCCCGCACCTCCCAAAGTCCGGAAGAATATCTCTACAACTACCTTAATGTAGGCCAGCTAAAAGACAGTAAAACCATAGCTCCGGCGCGCCTAAAAGGCTTTAGTGGCATATTGCCCGGCAAAGATGGGGCGCCAGATACCCGTATCGCCCTGGTCTACTACAAGCTCAACGCCTATGTATTTACCGGTGAAGTGGAACAACAGTCCAGCTTTGCCGAGACAGATAAATTATTTGTCGCCGCCATCAATAGCTTCCGCCCCATCTCCAGCCGCGAGATTGCCGGGCAAAAACCCCAGACCGTTCATTATGTTAAGGCCACCAGCGCCACCACCTTTGCAGGACTGGCCAACGCCTTAAAACTGAGCAGCACAGATATAGATGACCTGCGTATAATCAATGGTTACTACCCCAGCGGCGAACCCAAAGCCGGCGAATGGATTAAAATTTTTAAACGCTAAGCTGATGAACAACCGCCGATGAAAAAACTACAGCCATACCCATTGTCTCTCCGTTATCTCGCCCTGGTTCTGAGCCTGCTAATTGCCCTGTTGCTGAGCTTTCACTGGGTCACCGACCAACCGAGCCAGCGGGACTGGGATGCGGATCGCCACAACCTCCCGGATATAGATAGTTTGCAACAGCGTATCCAGTCTGACCTGTTTGATGACAAAAGTGCACCCATAGAGGCCGTGGGAACCGATATAGATCAGATAATGGATCCCGAAGCCATGGACGCTAAACTGGCCGGCCTCACCAAAAATGTCACCACATTGCGTCAGCCCACAGAGCAGGAGCTTATCGACTTCTACCGGCAGCACCAGGCAGATTACCGGGAATTCTCCAACTTTAGCTTCCGCCACCTGCTGTTTAGCTCAATCAAATATGGCGGCAGCGCCTACCAGCAGGCAGAACAGATATTGTCTCAGATAAGGGCCGGGCAGCCGCCCACGGAAGCGGTTAAATATCAGGGCACATCAGATCAGGTGGCAGAGAAGTTTGGTAGCAGCTTTGCGGATAAATTATTAGCGCTGACCCTGGATCCACAGGCCGAGCAATGCTGGACAGAACCCACAGCCTCAAAGCTCGGGGTGCATTTAGTCTGTATTGATAATGCGGTGCTGGGCAAGATCCCCAGCCTTGAAGAGGTGCGTTCGCAGGTGATTAATGACTGGCGGTTTGCTGTTGTAGAAAAGGCGTCAGATTAAGCCGAGCGAAAGATCTCTAGAAGATTCTTCAATGCGTTCAGGATTACCCGCGAAGCGGCTCAGTACCTAAGCCAGCAACTCTGCAAAAAAGCGCCGCAACCCCTCAGCCCCAGACTCTTCCCAGGTCTTTAGGGCCGCAGTACCCACAATCGCAAGGTCCGCAGTACCACGCAGGAAATCCATATCCGCCTTGCTGGTAATACCAAAGCCCACACCCATAGGCACATCAGTATGTTGACGGCAGCGATCAATCAGGGCCACCACATCATCGCCCATATTGGTCTTGGAACCAGTGACACCTTTGCGGGCAACCACATAGACCATACCGCGGCTCGCCGCACCCAGCTGAGCCAGACGTTTATCACTGCTGGTCGGCGTCATTAAAATAATTGGCTCAACCCCGACATCAGCAGATAGCTGGTGCAAATTAGCCGACTCTTCAACCGGCAGGTCCGGCAGAATATAGCCCACACCACCTGCGTCTTTAAGGCGCTGCACAAACACATCCTCGCCCATCTTAAAGACAGTATTGTAGTAACCCATCATCAGCACTTTAAAAGGAAAGCGTTCACTCACCAACTTCATAAAGTCAAAGCACTGGTCCACAGTGGTACCAGCTTTTAAGGATTGCTCATTGGCACGCACAAACAGCGGGCCATCGGCGCTGGGCTCAGAAAAAGGAAACTGTAACTCAACCAGGTCCACCCCGGCCTCCGCCATAATTTCCAACTCTTGCATATTCTCTTCAAAAGACGGGTAGCCACAGACCACATGGGCCATCACCAGCAGATCTTTATCCTGTTTGCGCTCCGCAATAAATGCTTCCAAACCCATTATTTCTTCTCCGCGCGGTACTGGTCAGCCTTGCCGCCAATAAATGATTTCCACTTGGCATCATCCAGGGCATCGGCAATGGTAAAGATATCCTTGTCCCCGCGACCGGACATATTCACCAGCACAATTTCATCTTTAGCCATGGTCGCCGCTTCTTTAAGCGCCACCACAAAGCCATGGGTACTCTCCAGAGCCGGAATAAGCCCCTCGGTGCGCATAGTCAGCTTTAAAGTCTCTTTTACTTCCGCATCTGTGGCCGCTTCAAAGCGCACCTTGCCCTGATCGTGCAGGTGGGCAAAGATCGGGTTGACACCAATGTAATCGAGACCTGCGGCAACAGAATGGGTCTCACTCATGTTGCCCTCATCGTTCTGCAGAAAATAGGTTTTATAACCCTGGGCCACACCCACACTGGCATCATCATAGGCCAGACGGGCGGAGTGCATATAGGAACCCACACCTTCGCCGCCAGCTTCACAGCCAATCAGCTCCACATTGGGCTCATCAAAGAAACCCTGGAACAGACCCATAGCATTGGAACCACCACCAACACAGGCATAGACACGGTTGGGCAGACGCCCGGTCTGAGCCACAATCTGCTCGCGGGCTTCCAGACCAATTATTGACTGGAACCAGCTGACCATTTCCGGGAACGGATGGGGTCCACAGGCAGTACCCAGGATATAATGGGTGTCGGCCATATTGGTGACCCAGTCACGCATACATTCATTCACCGCATCTTTTAATGTCTTCTGACCATCCTCAACCGCAATCACCTCGGCGCCGAGATTCTCCATCCAAAATACATTTGGGCGCTGGCGGGCAACATCCACCGCACCCATATAAATCTTGCACTCAAACCCAAATTTAGCCGCCATGGTGGCCGTGGCAAAACCATGCTGGCCAGCACCGGTCTCTGCAATCACCCGAGTTTTGCCCAGGCGCTGGGTCAGCAGACCCTGGCCCATCACATTATTTACCTTGTGGGAGCCAGTGTGATTGAGATCATCGCGCTTAACATAGATCTGCGCGCCACCCAGCTCACGACTGAGATTCTCCAGATAGGTTACAGGGGTCGGACGACCGGAATAGTTTTGCAACAGGGACACATAGTCCTGCCAGAATTTAGGGTCGGCTTTACATTCGCGGAAGCATTCAATCAGCTCTTCAATCGTAGCGTGTAAAATTTCAGGCAGAAAAACACCGCCGTATTCTCCATAGTAGCCTTCGCGACCATCGGAGAAGTCAAAAATATCCATGAAAAGCCTCAATAGAATGCACACAGACCAGTAAAAACAGCTGTTGCGCAGGTAGTTTTGGAATGGCGACCATTCTAACCAAGTCACCGTTTGGGCACAACAACGCCGCGCACAGCATGTGATGGCGGCTACCCTTATGACTCTATTCGCTAGAGAATAAACTGGTTAACACAAAAACGTCTAACAAGCCCAGTCGCAAGATTATACGGAGCACGAACATGACCGGTTTATGCCCGGCGGTCAGCTAAACCCTCAAGCCCAACAACCGCGCACTATAGAGCCATTTATCCACATGTTTTGCATGGAGTTGTGAACCCTAAATAATGGTTAAAACCCAAAAAAACACAATATATAGTAGATTAGGGCTTGCACAACACACCATGTAGGATAAACTCTTCTTCGTTTTCCGCCGTAGAAAAGCGACCAACAGCTTCAGTGCAACTGGATACACCTTAGCAAGACAGAGGATAAGACCGGGGGAAACACAGGCAAAAGGACATTGATTCCGACGCCAACATTGAGAAACACCTCAGGATAAACAGTAACGCAGATGCCGAGAGCATATGGGTTACGGGTAACTGATGGGGCCCAGTCCCCGATCAACACAAATTAGAAAACGATAAAATCGATAAAAGGTAAGGTCATTTAATGAGCGCAACCAGACTAAAGACAGTAAAACCTACTGCAGCACAACAAGAAATCAAAATGCAAGACGCGTCCCTGGATATCTGGGATAAAAAATACCGTCTTAAAGACAAGAGCGAGCAGCCTGTTGATAAAGATATCAACGCCACCTACATGCGCGTGGCCAAGGCTCTTTCCGATGTTGAAAGCAAAGAAAAGCGCAAAGAATGGCAAGAGAAATTTGTCTGGGCACTGAAACACGGCGCTATTCCCGCTGGCCGTATTATCTCCAATGCCGGTGCTCAAGCTTACAAGCCCGCCACCTCAACCATTAACTGCACAGTTTCTGGCGTAGTCCCAGATTCCATGCAGGGCATTCTGGAACGCAACCTCGAAGCAGGCCTAACGCTCAAGGCCGGCTGCGGCATCGGTTACGAATTCTCCACATTGCGCCCCAAAGGTGCCTACGTGTCAGGTGCTGGCGCCTACACCTCAGGTCCACTGTCGTTTATGGATATCTACGACAAAATGTGTTTCACCGTCTCTTCGGCCGGTGGTCGACGCGGCGCTCAGATGGCCACCTTTGATGTCAGCCACCCGGATGTCTTTGATTTTGTGCGCGCCAAGCGCGAAGACGGACGCCTGCGTCAGTTCAATCTGTCACTGCTGATCACCGAAGAGTTTATTGAAGCAGTGCGCACCGATGGCAACTGGGATCTGACCTTCCCTATCAGCGCCAAAGAAATCGAAGGCGGCTTGGACCTCAAGGGCGACAACGTCGTGTGGAAGCCATTCCCCACCACAGAAAACTACGTTAGCAACGACGAAGGCCTAGTCGCCTGCCGCATCTACGAGACTATCCGTGCGCAGAAACTGTGGAACGCCATTATGTCGTCCACCTACGACTATGCAGAGCCAGGCTTTATTCTGATCGATCAGGTCAACAAAAATAACAACAACTGGTTCTGTGAAGATATCCGCGCCACCAACCCCTGTGGTGAGCAGCCATTGCCCCCCTACGGCAGCTGCCTGCTGGGCTCGGTTAACCTGACCAAATTTGTGCGCAACCCATTTACCGAAGACGCCTACTTTGACTGGGACGAGTACGCAGAAGTGGTTAGCATCTTTACCCGCATGCTGGACAACGTGGTTGAGATCAATGGTTTGCCTCTGGATGGCCAGCGCGCCGAGATCGAATACAAGCGTCGCCACGGTATGGGCTTTTTGGGGCTGGGTTCCACCATCACCATGCTGCGCATGAAGTATGGCGAGCAGGATTCACTGGAGTTCACCGAACGCGTAGCCCAGGATATGGCAGTAGCTGGTCTTAAGAGCGGCCTGCACCTGGCCCGTGAAAAAGGCCCGGCACCAATAATGGAAGATGAGTTTGAAGTCACCGCCGCCATGCTGTTCAAGCAGCCAGATATGGCCAAAGACGGCATCAAAGTGGGCGACAAGCTCAAAGGCAAAGTACTGATGGCCAAGTACAGCCGCTATATGCAGAACGTTGCCAGCGTAGCACCAGAGCTGGTTGAGTCACTGATCGAAGAAGGCTGTCGCTTTAGCCACCACTCATCCATTGCACCCACAGGTACCATTTCTCTGTCACTGGCAAACAATGTTAGCAACGGTATTGAGCCAAGCTTTGCCCACCATTACTCGCGCAATGTTATTCGCGAAGGCAAAAAGTCAAAAGAGAAAGTTGATGTATTCTCCTACGAACTGCTGGCCTACCGCACATTGGTGAATGAGAAAGCCATGCCCTACGGCACCAGCGAAGAAGAGGCATTGCCAGACTACTTTATGAGCTCCGAGAATATTATGCCCAGAGCCCATGTGGATATTCAGGCCGCCGCCCAGAAGTGGGTAGATTCTTCAATCTCCAAGACCATCAATGTCCCAACCGACTGCGACTACGAAGACTTTAAAGATATCTACCTGTATGCCGCCGAGAAAGGGCTGAAAGGCTGCACTACCTTCCGCTTTAACCCGGAAGCCTTCCAGGGTGTACTGGTGACCGAGAAAGATCTCGAGAACACCACCTACAAATTTACACTCGAAGATGGTTCGACAGTTGAATTCAAAGGCAATGAAGAAGTTGAGTACGACGGTGAAACCCACACCGCCGCCAACCTATTCGACGCCCTGAAAGAAGGTTACTACGGTAAATTCTGATCACATTAAATTGATTCCGCTGCACAGCACGGAATAGCAAGAGTACGAGGAAGATAATGAGCAAGAAAATTTCACAAAAGATCGTGGGCTACAAAGTAGCCACCGAAGAACAGGCCCAGGAAGTAAGCGCCAAGGAGCCGGAAAGTAATATTATTCAGATGCACGAGAAAGTCTCGCGCCCTGAAGCATTGGCCGGCAGCACCTACAAGATCAAGACCCCAATGTCTGATCACGCCCTGTACCTGACCATCAACGACATTATTTTGAACGAAGGCACAGACCATGAACTGCGCCGCCCGTTTGAAGTGTTTATCAACTCCAAAAACATGGATCACTTCCAGTGGATTGTGGCCCTGACCAGAGTAATCTCCGCCGTATTCCGCAAAGGCGGCGACTGTACCTTCCTGGTGGAAGAGCTAAAAGCAGTATTTGACCCCCAGGGTGGTTACTACAAGCCCGGCGGCAAGTTTATGCCTTCATTGGTCGCAGAGATCGGGTGGGCAATCGAAGATCACCTGCAGAAAATTGGCATGCTGAAGAAGCCAGAAATTCCAGCGCATCAGCAAAAGATTATGGATGAGAAGCGCGCCGAGTTTGAACATGCGGCAGCAGCATCGGCAGAGACCGGCGAAACTGCAGATTTTCCGCCAACAGCTGAAGTGTGCAAAAAGTGCAGTGTGAAGGCGGTTATCCTGATGGATGGTTGCATGACCTGCTTGAACTGTGGTGATTCCAAGTGCGGCTAGGTTGATCTTTGCAGCAATAAAAAAGCGGCTTTTCAGCCGCTTTTTTATTGCTTGAAATCCAGAGGAACAGAGCGGCAGATGCGAGATTATGCAGAGATGCGGCTAAGCTGACCGGTTTTAACATCATAGATAAAGCCGTGGATCTGAATATGACTGGGCACCAGCGGGTGGTTTTCAATAGTTTGCATATCGTCCAGCACCGACTGCTGCAAGTCAGCAATGGTATGCCAGTGAATCGAATGACCCAGATCAGAGCCAAGCTTGGTATTAGCGCTGCTATCCCGCTGCGGATTTTCCCAGCGCTCGCCATTGTGCACCGCGGTCTCCAAGTCCTCTTCCAGCAACTGGGCAATTTCAGCGTCGGTGACCGTAGCCATACCGCAGCCGGTATGCTGAATCACAAACCATTCAGTGGTGCCTAAAAACTTATGGGAAATAATTAACGAGCGAATCGCATCATCGCTGGCGCGACCACCGGCATTGCGAATCACATGGGCGTCGCCCTCAGACAGGCCAGCGATTTTGGCCGGATCCATACGAGCATCCATACAGGTCAAAATAGCAAAATGTCTGGCAGGAGGAGAAGGTAGATGGGACTGGTCAAAGGTGTCGGCATAGCTTTTATTGGCTTCCAGTAAAGCCGCCAAATTCTCACTGTTGCCCTTTTCTTCAGTCATGCTCGTTTCACTCGTGGGTAAGTTAGCACAATTATAAACTCGCTAATCAGTTTTGTAATGGGCAATCAGCCGCTGAGCCGCAACTATCGCTGGCATATCTCCAGCCAACACCGCCGACTCTAGCTCTGGCACCAACGCCTTAACCTGGGGATGATTGCGCAAATCAGCAATCAATGCCTCAGCTGTCTCGGCCCACATCCAGGCTTTAGCCTGTTGGGCTCGCAAGGTTTCCAATTCACCGGACTGGGTTAATGCCTCACGAAACGCCTGAATAATAGTCCAGGCCTGATCCACACTCTGATTATCTAGAGCCGAACAGCTATCCACCTTGGGAGTCCAGCTTGGAGTACGAGCCTGCATAAACTGCAGAGCGCCGCGATAATCAGAGACAGTTTGGTTGGCAATACTGGTTTGATCGCCATCCGCCTTATTGACCAGCACCAGATCCGCCAACTCCATAATGCCCCGCTTTATACCCTGCAAGTCATCACCACCGCCGGGCGACAGCAACAGTAAAAACATATCAGTCATATCGGAGACAGCAGTCTCCGACTGCCCCACCCCCACAGTCTCAACAATAATCACATCATAGCCAGCAGCTTCGCAGAGCAGCAGTGATTCACGGGTGCGGCGGGTCACAC
>Ga0206129_10000592_pt1 | contig 55312 bp, 80 predicted proteins | sample Helgoland_Spring_8_FD_148616 | JGI IMG/M metagenome (GOLD analysis project Ga0206129, IMG submission 148616) | Pelagic subsurface seawater microbial communities from Kabeltonne, Helgoland, North Sea - Helgoland_Spring_Bloom_20160502_2 | ecosystem: Environmental > Aquatic > Marine > Epipelagic ...
ACAGGTGATGATGTTATGTCTGCAGGATCAAATACATCAGGATATGGTAATAGAACATTATTTGGTCCTGAAGGAGCAATAGCATTAAATAATAAAGATACAGTTATAGCAGGTACAAATTTATTTCCTAAAGGAAATGATGTAGTATCAGGGCCTGCAGGTTCTGTACAAATGCCAGATAATTCAGAAGCTAAAAGAACAAATGCTTTACTATCAAAACTTATTAACAGACCTGATCCTGTAATCGAAATGAACGGTGATAAATTAGGTACAGCTATTGGGAAATATGCTTATTCTACTCAATAAACTATACTTTTACAATATTTATAATAAATGTTTAACAATTAAAAATTCAAAATTATGCCTTTACTTAAAAAACTTGAAACTGAAGGATCTGTATTGACCCCATTACAAGGTCAACAACCAGTATCTTCATTACAATCAGGAGCAATTCCAGTAAATAATACATTCTCAAAAGGAACGTATGTTGATTATGTTTCTGAAACACCAAGAGCAGTAGATACAACAGGTAACGTACAGTAACCTATGCCCTTAATTAATCGAAGAACCGACCTTAAATCCTTAAGGTATGGAAGTGATAGAATAGATAATGGTTCAAGTAACCAACCTTATGTCAAATCTTCTATACCAAGTGGATCCGGCCCGGGTCTAGGCGATGCTGATTTCCTCTTAAGAGGGGGATCATTATTACCTAGAACTGTGGGAAGGGATGTTTCTAGGTTAACACAAATGATGTTTGATTTTAAATCTCCAAATGGACTTTTATTTTCAGTAAAACAGAATCTTTTATCAAGATCCGCTGTTAACCCAATGGCGACTTCAAATGATGGTTCTGTAATAAACCTGTTAAGTAACCCTAATAAGTTACCTTTAAATAATGGTATTTACTTACCAACATCAACTATACTACAAGCAGCTGCAAACCCTTTAGGGGGACATTTACTAAAACAGGGAATTAACCCTTTTAAAAGTACTAATGATGTTGCTAAGGGTAATATCTTATCTACAGGGTTTGGACCTGATTTACCTTTATCTATGCCCATTTACTTGGATACAGATGCTTACAATGAAAGAGTAAATACACAAGGAGAACCTACTAGTAGATTATTATCTTTTACAAATTCCTTTATAAAAAGGGGAATAAATGATCCATTTGAAGATACACCTGGTTATTTTGTTTTAAATAATGACCCAAATCTTTATTCATACTCAGGAGGTCCTGGGTCAACATTGGGAGTAGGAAAAACAATAGTTCCTATAAAAAGTAGAACAGGAGTAAATAATCCATTTTTAGCTGGGTATAAATCTAAAACTGATAGATTTTTTAATAATTTTAAAAAAATAGGTAGTGGAATTAATGCCTTTGAAGATTATTCAGTATTTAGTAAACCAAGATCAGTAAATTTTCAAGGTGCAAAGATATTTAATGGTACATTAAGTACAGTATATCAAAATATTACTAACACCGATTTATTCCAAAACCAATTTAAAAAAGTAAATAGTGATACTAGTGCCTTAAGAACAAAAGATAATAGTGTTTTCCAATCAGGTTCATTTGACCCACAAGCACCTTCAGTTGTTCCCGGCTTATCAGATACTCTTAATTACAACCAGTTAATGGTTGCAGGTAATTCTGGATCTGTAGATAATGCCATATTACAAGATTTTAGACAAAATACAGAAAATAGAGATATAAAACCTAAATCTATAGACTATACATCTCCTAATCAAAGGTTAGATGGCAGAGTCAATCTAGGTTCCCCAGGATCAAAATTTGAAAGAAAAAGCTATGTAATAGGAAGAGGTACATCATTAGATAAAATTAATTCTTTACCTTTATATCAATCTAGTAAAGTTGATAATCAAAAAACAGTAAATGATTTATGTAAATTTAGAATAGGTATAGTTAATAATAATGACCCTAACTTAAAAACATATATTCATTTTAGAGCCTTTTTAGATGGTATGGATGATTCTTATGCTGCTGAATGGGCTTCTCAAAAATACATGGGAAGAGCAGAAAGTTTATATAATTATCAAGGATTTGATCGCACCGTTAATTTATCCTGGACAGTTGCCGCGCAATCAAAACAGGAATTAATACCTATGTATAAAAAACTAAATTATTTAGCATCTGTTTGTGCTCCTGATTATTCAGATTCTGGGTATATGAGAGGTAATTTAATAGAACTAACAGTTGGTGGTTACATATATGAACAAATGGGGATAATGCAAGGAATTAGTTACACTGTACCTCAAGATTCTCCATGGGAGATAGGAATTAATGATTCTTCAATAAATACAGAGGGATTTGATAAAAATAGATCTGATGATACTGTAAAAGAATTACCTATGATGATTAAAGTATCAGGCTTTTCATTTAAACCCATTCAAAACTTTGTACCTAATAAACAAATTAATACATTCCAAGAGGTTGGAAATGAAGGACCTAATTCAAATGGAGATATAGCTGGGTATGGTCCACAACAATTTATATCATTAAAAAATAGTCGAAGTAATAATTACGATTCAAATGGGTAGATATTCAGGAGTAATAACAAAAAGCACAGTTGGAGGAAAGAGGTATAAAAAAACAGTAAAATACCCTAACATTCCCCTAAGTTTTGATGATATCTATGTTTATACAGAGATACTTGATAGATTTGACATATTAGCTCAATCTTATTATGGCGATCCACAACTATGGTGGGTAATTTCAATAGCTAATCCTCAATTAGAACAAGGCTCAATATACCCACCAGAGGGAATACAGATAAGAATTCCGGGGAATATTGGTGGAATAATATTATCTTATGAGAAATTAAATGGAATTTAATTATGGCCGGAAATATAATAGGAGAACCAATAGATGCAACTATACTCGAGCAAATAGATAACAGACAATCTGTTAGTGGTGCTGGATATAATAGTAGTTCTATTCCAAGATCTCCTCAAGTTTTAAATTTTTTAAATAATAGAAGTTCTTGGGTAAAAATGGCTTCTGGTGTTTCTTTAGAAGAAGATGCCTTATTTCAGTTAGAAGAAATATCAAAACAAGAAGGAGGATACATTAGTGAGGATGAAATTCAAAATCTTAAAGGTACAAGCTTAGCTAAAAATTTAGTATTATTCAATACAATCCAATCCTTTGATGCCCAGGGTAAAAAGGAATATACCCCAAGAAGTGGAGTTAGAAATGATAATTTACTTCAAAATAACCTTGGTAAAATGTATGGTGGTTTGGGTGGTAATTCCCAAGGATTACAACCTATAGGAGGTATTACTGATATTAGTGTAGAGAATATTAATAGGGGATCGATTGCAAAAGCAACAGTAAATATTAAAGTATATAATCGTTTCCAATTTAATTTAATAGACTTAGCTTATTTAAAACTAGGTTATATAATGATGTTAGAATGGGGTTGGGATAAATATATTGATAATGTTGATAAAGAAAATAATAGTGTTACTATTAAGGATATGCCTTATACCATAATTGAAAAAGAATGGTTTGATGGAAAAAGTTATACCCAAAAAAATATCTTAAATTTAATTAATCAAAAAAGATTTCAACATAAAGGAAATTATGATGGGTTTTTTGGTAAAGTATCTAATTATACTTGGAAAGCAAACCCTGATGGTAGTTTTAATATAACTATAGATTTAATTACCTTAGGTAGTGTAATAGAATCCCTAAAAGTTAATCTATCTCCAGAAGTACCTATTGATGAAGCAACACTTAAAAATAATCAAAAAAAGTTAGCTGAATTATTAGATGTAGACGAAGGAGAAGAAGGAGAATATGATAGCCCCTTAATTAATAATATGGGAGGAGATAAATTATCTATATTTTTATCTTCAACTGTAGTTAATTTCCCTGAAAAAAACTTAGATCATGTTTTTTTACCTGCTTTAACAACAGAACTTATTCCTTTATCATACGGTAATATAGCAACAATAGGTGCCATCCCAGTAGTGGGAACGTTGGCTGCTCCCGCCTTAGCACTTGCCAAATATTTAACTTCTTACACAGGTAATATTCCTGAAGAAGATCGTTATTTTGTAAGATTAGGTTTATTTTTAGATAAATTAAAAGGATTAACTATCCCTTATGTAAAAAATGGGGATTCATTAAAACAACCTTCTTTAGATGTAGATACTGGTGTAACTAATAATATTTGTAATTATGTTACTAATTTAATACCCTTAGATCCTTCTATATGTGTTTTTTCAATTCAATTATCTGAGGAATATGATAGAATAACTTATTTAGATGTCCCTAAATATAATTCTAATATGCGAACCTTTGCAATTAACAATGATGGGGTAGTATATGGACAAATAATGAATATTAACATGAATATTAATTTTCTTCAAAAAGCTATTGTGGATAATGTTGATAAAGATGGTAATTTAACTTTATTTAGTTTATTAGAAACTATATGTGATGGGATAAACCAATGTACCGGAGGAGCTACTATGTTAGAACCTGCTATTAAAAATGATAATATCATATATATATTAGAACAAAACTCAATTAAGGGTTTCGGATTTGACAAAACAGATACAGCCCCAATAGATATCCAAGGATACTCAGAAAATGGTCAATCAAATTTTGTACAAGATTTTTCATTTAATACCAAAATAACCCCTGATATGATGTCAATGATATCAATTGGAGCGACAGCTGAGGGAATTGATAGCAGACAAATAAATGCTTCTCCTTGGAAAAAATGGTATAAAGGAGTAAAAAATAGATTTGAGGAATCTTATGTAACTAAAGATAAGACAGTTGCAGAACCTTCTTTAGCTGAAAGGTGGCAAACACCTGAAAAAACAATTATAGCTAGGTTTAAAAGTGATCTTTTAGCTGGAAATATAGATTATGACCATATTGCTCTTGCAGGATATGATTGGGAATGGAATAATCACGATTTAGCAGATATAGACCCTCCTGGTGCTTTTAATAGTGGGTTTTTTACTAGTAATAAAACAGCAGCAGATGAGTTAATTGGTAAGGATGGTATATTATCCCCACTAGCACAGGAAGTTGTAAGAAGAGTATGGGAAGTTGAAGATGAAGATTATGAATTCCAAGTAGCAAATAATCTTACTGTAGTAGCAGATGAAACTGATGTACCTGAAGGTGAAGAATATAAACAATATTTTGTAAATGCCTTTGGTGGTAAAACGGGAACAGCGGATAAAAGAACTTTTTGGCCTGGTTATAGAGAGCTAGATGTAGATAGGGACGATAGTTTATGGTGGTATGGTAAGGATAATAGTGATTTTATTAATAGAGGTAAAACTGCATTTAATACCTATATTGCCGACATAAACAATGCAGAATCTAAAGCAAACCCAGATAATGCCGCTAGTACTAATGGTTTTATTCCTGTTGAGTTAGGTTTAACAGTAGATGGTATAAGTGGAGTAAAAGTATACCAAAAATTAGAAGTAACTCAAAGATTTTTACCTGTATCTTATAGTAAAGCATTAAGATTTGTTATACGTGGGGTTAACCATAAAATAACAGGTAATCAATGGATAACAGATTTAAAGACCATCTCTACATCTATAAGTGATATGAAATCTAATGTTGAAGCTAAAACTACTTATAAGAAGAAAAAGACTAATTCTACGGCTCCTAAAACACCCGTTAAGATAATAGGTCCTTTACCTCCAAAAAATCCAAACGACAAATTAAAAATTTATGATAATAGGACAGTAGCAGGAATACCTTATGACCCAAATACATACGGATCATACCAGAGTATAGATTGGTTAGTTGGTGAGATGAATAAAAATACTCAAGATCAATGGAGAGGATTTTTAAATGCTTTAAACGAAAGATATCCTGGATATGAATTAAAAATTAATGCTACTTATCGTACATATCAAAGATCAATAGAATTAAAGGCTATCAACTCAAGCAATGCTACTCCTGGGAAATCACCTCATAATTATGCCTTAGGTGTAGATATGAATGTTAAGGATCCAAACGGTAAAGTTTATCTTAAAAAGGACTATAGCTCTTGGAAGGCATCAGGAATCCCAGAAATTGCAGTTAAAGAATTTAAAATGAGATGGGGAGGTGATTTTAGTGGATACTTAGATTGTGTTCATTTTGATGTTTCAAGAGCAACTCCTACTATACTAGCAAACGCTAAAAAAGAAAACCCAGGTCTCCCTCAAAAACAATGGGATACTCAAAATACTAGCTTAACATAATGTATTATCCAAAATCTCAAATATTACCTAATTTATACACTAATGGTGAAGAATATATTTATTCATCAAATAGTAAAGAATATATAGGTTCTTATTTTGCAACTGCTGATGGTAAATTTTTTACAGGAGTTAACCCAAATGATAAACCTAACCATAGATTAACCCCATTATCAAATACCCCTGAAAGTAAAGACCCAACATATCAATCAGAAGATATCCCAGAAGATTACTATGTAATAGATGATTATTATTATTATGCTAAAGGGGTAAATATATTTAATATGGGAACTCCACCACCTCTCCCTAAAAGCGCATTCCCAACTCCATCTCAAAAAGATTATGAAATAGGTGAAATTCAAAGGTATTTTATTAAAAAATATAATGAAGTATTATATATAGAAATTGATAAAGAAGATTACCCTAAATATGTTAAAAGAACACAACAAGTAAATTCTAGCTTATATTTACCCTTTACACTTCCTTGGATTATAACAGGTAATAGAAAAGAGGCATTTAAAATAAATAAAGCATCGGTTAATAGAATAGAAAGAAATAATTCAATACAAGGTTTTAAATCCTACTTTAAAGGAAGATTTGACCAATTATTTAAATATTCTAAAAATGAAAACTTGTACACTGAAGGGAAAGAATATAGATTATCTTCAAATGGTAAATTTTATAAAGGTTATTATCATATCCACCCACAAAAGGGAGCAATGGAAGGAAGACAACATACAAATACCCCACATAATATATTAATACCTGTTAGTGGTTCAAATACTCAATTTATAGTTAATAAAACAGAAACACAAGTAATTAATAAATCTAGTGGTTATTAGATAAAGGTTTCGTATATTCAAGTAAAATAAGGTTATATGTACTGGCTTGTAGAAAACAGGGAACAGTTAAATGTTTTAATAAATAGTAGTTATAAAAAAGCGTTCATTGAGGTAATACCCTTTAATGACACAATACACCCCGTACTAAATCGTGTAAGTTTAGTGTATATTAGACCACTTGAAGCAACAAAAGGCTTTATGGTATGTATTGCACATAGTGAATCTTTAAATGTATTAAACACGGGTATAGACAAATTAATAGAAAAATTTGAAGTGTTGTATTGTCGTGATAAAAAGGAAATGTTACATTATTTTCCAAACAAAACTCTTTATGACATAACACCACCTCCTCATACGTATATACGTCCTACAACACAAACCCACGATTTATACTACCGTAAACATCAAGATAACCGCGAGTTAAACTTAATTATACCGATTGTTAAACACTATGAATTGTGTGAGACGATTTTTAGAGATCTAAAAGCGAATATTAACATAGAAAAAACAAAATATGATGAATTCTTTAACAATAAAGTATCCTTGGTATTCAACGCTATCGAGAGAAATGGAGTACGAATACACAATAAAACCTTCGAAGAATATTTCCATCCCGTTGATGGTGAATACGTCTACACTCAGTTCAACTTAAAAACAACAACAACAAGACCATCAAATAAATTTAAAAATGTAAATTATGCCGCACTTAATAAAGAAAACGGATGTAGAAAAAGTTTTATACCACGTAATAATAGGCTTGTGGAAATTGACATCAGCGCTTACCATCCTAGCTTGTCTGCTCGCCTTATTGGTTATGATTTTGCCAATGTTGATATTCACGCTCATTTTGCAACCCTATATGGAGTGGATTATAAAAAATCGAAAGAACTTACCTTCAAACAGCTCTATGGAGGCGTTTTTGATAATTACAAAGGCTTGGAATTCTTTCAAAAAATCGAAAAATACGTATTAAGTCTCTGGAGTAAGTTTGAAAGCGACGGGTTTGTAGAATGTGAGGTTTCTGGATATAGATATGAAAAGGAAAAATTGCAAAATATGAATCCGCAAAAACTCTTTAATTATATATTACAAAATTTGGAGACGTCAATGAATGTTCGTATATTATGGGATATGTTTTGTATACTAAGAAATTGCAAAACAAAATTGGTATTATATACTTATGATTCGTTTTTATTTGATTTAGACGATAGTGAGGAAAATATACTAGAAGAAATTAAAAATGTATTTAAAAAATACAAATTAAATATTAAAGAAATAGAAGGTTATGATTACAATTTTACAGAATAGAACCAATACGTATAATGCGAATTATGATGTTATAAAAGACATCCAAAACGCAGGAGATTTGAATAATAAATTATTTTGTACGTTTACAGACCTAGATGGTTTAGACGCACTTATTGAAGATATACAGTCAAAATATACAATTATATACAACAAAATGTTTGTCCTCGAGATCGTGGGTAAAGATGAATATGTTGTAACTTATAATGTAGACCAAGGAAATGTACATACAATACCAGATAATACTATTTTAGTACATAGAAAAAAGGAATCTAATACCTTATACACAATTAATGCCCTTAACGAACTTATTAAAAAGTTAAATGGTGGTGTAGTAGACACTAAATATAAAGTAGATTGGCAACATTATAGAAATTGTGTTTTACTTACACAGCACAATGATTTAAATCAATTAAATACAAAAATACATAAAATAATCGAAGTATAATTTGGTTCCCCAAATTCCATTTCGTATATTAGGTTACATATAAACAGTTATAATTAAAAATAAGTTACAATTATGGATTTAAATGCACTAAAGCAGAAATTGGATACCCTCCAATCCAAACCACAGGGTCAAAAAACAGATTACTCAACCATTTTTTGGAGACCTACAGTAGGTAAACAGCAAATTAGAATCGTACCATCAGCGTATGATGCTTCAAACCCATTTACTGAGTTGAAGTTTTATTATGGTATTACTAATAAGGTAATGATTTCACCTACTAATTTTGGTGAAAAAGACCCAATTGCTCTATTTGCTGGAAAACTACGTGAAGGTGAGTATAATAAAGAGAACTATGTGTTAGCTAAAAAGTTAGATGCTAAAAACCGTATTTTCGTTCCTGTAGTAGTACGTGGAGAAGAAGATAAAGGTACTAGATTATGGCAATTTGGAAAGCAAGTATATGAAGAATTATTAGCACTTGCTGTCGATGATGAAATTGGAGATTACACTGATATTGTAAATGGTAGAGACCTTACAGTTGAAACAGTAGGACCAGAATCAACTGGTACTCCTTATAATAAATCATCAGTACGTGTTCGTTTAAAAACTTCTCCACTTAGTGAAGATGCTTCTCAAGTAGAAGAATGGACAAATAAACAACCAAACCCAAAAGATGGTTTATTTAAACGTTTCAGTTTTGATGAAATGAAATCAGCGTTAGAAAAATGGTTATCACCAGAAGAAGATTCTGAAGAAATCGTAGCAACACCCGTTACATCAACACCAAAACCACCTTCAAATTTTAGTTTAGATACTAATCAAGCTAAACAAAGCAAGGTAGATAAATTTGATTCTTTATTTGACAGTAAAGATAGTACTAACGAAGTTGATGATCTACCTTTCTAAATATGGCAAGAAAACCATCGAAGTCTCTCTCGGCGGCAGTGTCCGCCGAGATTAAGAGCAAATTTGATTTAAATAAGTTTAAATCGTCTAAAGGTTTAGATAAAAACGTTAAATTTAAGGAACAAAAATGGATACCATTATCTCCTGCTTTTCAAGAAATTGCTGGAGTACCTGGAGTACCAATGGGACATATTTCATTACTTAGGGGACACTCTGATACAGGAAAAACAACTGCTCTACTTGAAGCAGCAGTATCAGCACAAAAAATGGGGATATTACCTGTTTTTATTATTACTGAGATGAAATGGAATTGGGAACATGCCGCTCAAATGGGATTAGAAGTTAAACTAATCAAAGATGATGAAGGTAATGTTATTGATTATGAAGGAAACTTTATTTATGTTGATAGAGAAACTTTACATACTATTGAAGACGTAGCAGCATTTATAATGGATCTACAGAATGAACAGAAAAAAGGTAATTTACCGTATGATTTAGCATTTTTCTGGGATAGTATTGGATCAATTCCTTGTGCAATGTCAGTTGAAAAATTGAAAAATAACAATGAATGGAATGCGGGAGCAATGTCAACACAATTTGGTAACACGGTTAACCAAAGTATTGTAATGTCTCGTAAAGAATCATCACCATATACTAATACTTTAATTTGTATTAATAAAGTATGGACTGCCAAAGCAGAATCACCTATGGGACAACCAAAAATGATGAACAAAGGTGGAATGGCAATGTGGTATGATGCAACATTTGTAGTTACATTTGGAAATGTCTCTAATGCTGGAACATCTAAAATTAAAGCAATTAAAGGTGGTAAACAAGTTGAATGGGGTAAAAGAACAAACTTACAAATTGATAAAAACCATGTTAATGGTATGCAGTCAAGAGGTAAAATTGTTATGACAAACCATGGATTTATCCAAGATACAGATAAGGATAAAAACAACTATAAGAAAGAACACTCAGATGAATGGACTAAAATCTTAGGTGGTGGAACATTCAAAATTGTAGAAGACCAAGAAGATGTAACCCCTGTACTTTACGACGTACAAGACTTATAAACAAAAACATGAAACACAAAGAGTTATTTAATCTTCTGGATGATATCCAGGAAGATCAGGAGATCCCTACCCAAAATAGACACGACAGAGTATTAATCTTAGATGGTTTAAATTTATTTTTTAGAAATTTTGCTATGATGAATATGGTTAATCCTGATGGAGTTCATATTGGTGGGTTAGGAGGATTCTTTCGCTCTTTGGGTGCTATGATTAGACAAACAAATCCAACTTCTGTTTATGTAGTATTCGACGGAGCAGGTTCAACAGTAAATCGTAAGAACCTGCTCTCCGAGTACAAGGGAACAAGAAATTTATCTAGGATTACTAATTGGGAAGCATTTGATAACATTGAGGAAGAACATGACTCAAAAATCGACCAAATTGTACGTATAATACAATATCTAAAGCTATTACCTGTTAAAACCACCATACTCGATAAAGTAGAAGCGGATGACATTATAGCCGTGTTAGCTGAAAAATTAGTAGAAAAACACGATTCAACTTGTTTTATAGTATCTAGTGATAAAGATTTCCTACAGTTAGTAACAGATAAGATTATTGTTTATAGGCCAATGGAAAAAGAATATTATACTCCTAAAACTGTAGAAGAAAAATTTGGTTTAAAACCCTCTAACTTTATTTTACACAAAACACTATTAGGAGATAGTTCAGATAATATCCAAGGTATTAAAGGATTAGGTGCAAAAGGTATATTTAAAAAATTTCCTGAATTAAAAACCCATGATTTAACTTTAGATGATATTTTCGACATATCTGCTAGGAAGTTCAAGGACCATGTTGTATATTCCCGCATTGTTCAAGAACAATCTAGGATTGAAACTAATTACAAAGTTATGGATTTAAGCACTCCAATGATTGATGATAAAGGAAAAGAACATATAGACAATTTAATAGATGAAGATTTACCTGAATTTAATTCTGAAATGTTTATCTCATTTTACAATGAAGACAAACTAGGAGGAATGATCAGAAATTTAGATTCATGGTTAAAAGATATATTTGCTCTATTTCCAACTTATGAAAAATAAAAAGGTTATAAATGACATTAAATAGTATAAATCAGTACGGACATGATTTTCAAATTAAAGTATTATCGTCTCTGTTAACTCATAAAGAATTCCTTACGAATATTCATGATATTATATCAGAAGAATATTTCGAAAACCAGGCACAAAAATGGGCGATTAAAGAGGTACTTAACTATTATGATAAGTACCATACTACTCCCTCATTAGATATATTAAAAGTAGAATTACAAAAGGTAGATAATGAAGTACTACAGATATCTATTAAAGAACAATTAAAACAAGCATTTGTTAGCTCGGATGATGATTTAGAATACGTACAAGAAGAATTTACTAATTTTTGTAAAAACCAACAATTGAAGAAGGCCTTAATGTCGTCTGTGGACTTATTGAAAGCAGGCGATTTTGATGGTATTCGTTTTATTGTAGATAATGCTTTAAAAGCAGGACAGGATAAAAATATAGGACATGAATATGTTAAAGATATTGAAGAACGTTATAGAGAAAATTCAAGAGAAACTGTACCTACCCCTTGGGACAAAATTAATAACTTATTACAAGGTGGATTGGGAAATGGAGATTTTGGTCTCATATTTGGTAATCCAGGAGGTGGTAAATCTTGGTCATTAGTAGCATTAGGAGGACATGCTGTAAGATTAGGATATAATGTCTTGCATTATACACTTGAATTAGGGGAAGAATATGTTGGTAAAAGATATGATGCTTTTTTCACTAAAATCCCAGTTAATAAAATAGATTCTCAAAGAGAAAAAGTGGAAGAAATCATACCTCAATTGCCAGGTAAATTAATAATTAAAGAATACCCAACAGGTAGAGCATCAGTCTCAACTATTGAGTCACATATTGCGAAAAGCACAAGTATGGGAGTTAAACCAGATTTGGTAATTATTGATTATGTAGACTTACTTTCATCAAGAAAAACAAATCGTGAACGTAAAGATGAAATTGATGATATTTATACAAGTACTAAGGGATTAGCTAGACAGTTAGATATACCAATTTGGTCTGTTTCACAAGTTAATCGTGCAGGTGCAAACGATAACGTGATACAAGGAGATAAAGCAGCAGGATCGTATGATAAAATAATGATAACTGATTTTTGTATGTCTCTCTCACGTAAAAAAGAAGATAAAGTTAACAACACTGGTAGATTCCATTTAATGAAAAATAGATATGGAATGGATGGAATTACCTTTGGTATTGAAGCTGATACTTCTACTGGACATTTTATAGTAAAAAATGAATATGTTGAAGGGGATGAACCTGAAGCAGCAGCATTACAACCACGTTCTAATAAATTTGATACTGATGTAGATAATTTCGATAAACAATTGTTACGTAAGAAATTTTTTGAATTAAATCCTTAAATAAAAAAACTAAATGGCAAAAAAAGACATCACACAAGAAAGAATTGTTTACAAACCTTTCGAATACCAACAAGCCTCAGATTATTGGCTTAAACAACAACAAGCACACTGGTTACATACCGAAGTCCCAATGATGAGTGATGTTAATGATTGGAAACAGAATTTAGAACCCCATGAAAAAAACATTATTGGTACAATTTTAAAAGGTTTTGCTCAAACTGAAACTGTAGTAAATGATTATTGGACTACCTTAGTAACTAGTTGGTTTAGAAAACCTGAAATAATTAAAATGGCTGTTACATTTGGAGCATTTGAAACTATCCATGCTGAAGCATATTCATTATTAAATGAAGAATTAGGATTAGATAATTTTGCAGAGTTTTTAGAAGATGAAGCCACTATGGCAAAAATTGAGGCATTAACTGAAGTTAGAGATTCACATGATGGTACTCCTAATTGGCATGAAAGAGCAAAATCATTAGCAGTCTTTTCTGCGTTTACGGAAGGAGTTAATTTATTTTCTTCATTTGCAGTATTATTATCTTTTAAATTAGACAATAAACTTAAAGGAGTAGGTCAAATTGTAGAGTGGAGCATCAGAGATGAATCATTACATTCAGAAGCAGGTTGTTGGTTATTCAGAACGCTAATGCAAGAACATCCAGAATACAACACACCAGAATTACAAGCTGATATAGAAGAAGCAGCTAAATTATCTTTAAAATTAGAATTAGATTTTATTGATAAAGTGTATGAAATGGGAGATTTAAAAGGTTGTCCCAAATATGATTTAATTTCATTTATTAAACATAGAGTAAACACTAAAATGAGTGATTTAGGATATGGACCTATAGTTAATGGGATAGATAAAGATGCAGTAAAAAGAATGAAATGGTTTGATAGCTTATCAGCAGGAAAACAACATACAGATTTTTTTGCAAACAGAGTAACAAATTATAGTAAAGGTGTTCAAAATTGGGACGCAAACAGTTTATTTTAAAATATGGAAAACAACGCATTACAAGTAGATTATACAAATTGGGAAAAAGGAAAAAACTACCCAGAATGGATGGATGAAATTTCTTTAGCAACTATATCTAAAGGTTATTTACTCCCAGGAGAAGATGTAAAAAAAGCATATAGAAGAGTTTCTAATGCCTCTGCTAATAGACTTAAAAAACCAGAATTAGCTAATAAATTCTTTAAAATTATGTGGAATGGTTGGTTAGGATTAGCATCACCTGTATTATCAAATATGGGAACTGATCGTGGTTTACCAATTTCGTGTTTTGGTGTTGATACACCCGATTCAATACGTGGAATCGGTTTAACTAACGCGGAACTAATGAAATTAACAGCATCCGGTGGGGGTGTAGGTATTTCGTTAAATCGCATTAGAGAACGTGGAACTGAAATCTCAGGAAATGGTAAAAGTGAAGGTGTAGTACCCTGGGCTAAAATATTTGATTCATCAATTATTGCTACTAACCAAGGTAATGTTCGAAGAGGAGCAGCATCTGTTAATTTAGATATAGAACATGGAGATATAGAAGAATTCTTACAAATTCGTAGACCAAAAGGTGATCCAAACAGACAATGTCTAAATTTACATCAATGTGTTGTTGTAGGAGATTCATTTATGAGAAAGCTAGAAGCAAGAGACCCAGAAGCAATGAATAGATGGGCTACTGTTTTAAAGTCAAGAATGGAAACAGGTGAACCCTATATAATGTATAAGGATAATGTTAATAAAGATAACCCAATAGCTTATAGACTAAATAATTTAGATGTAAGTATGACAAATATTTGTTCTGAAATTACATTATTTACAGATGAAGAACATAGTTTTATTTGTTGTCTATCTTCTATGAATTTATCTAAATATGATGAATGGAAAGATACAGATGCCGTTGAATTAGCTACTTGGTTCCTAGATGGAGTAATGCAAGAATTTATTGATAAATCAGCAGGTAAAACTTCATTAGAAAGAACATATAACCATGCTCGTAAAGGTAGAGCTTTAGGTTTAGGTGTAATGGGTTGGCATTCTTTCTTACAACAAAAAGAATTACCCTTTAATTCAATAGCATCTACAGCACATACTCATAATATATTTTCAGACATTAGGAGTAAAGCAGAAAAAGCATCTATGGCCTTAGCTCAAGAATATGGAGAACCATTATGGTGTAGAGGTACAGGTATGAGAAATACACATTTATTAGCAATTGCTCCAACAGTATCTAATTCAGTTATTTGTGGGGGTATTAGTGCTGGTATTGAACCTCTACCTGCTAATATTTACACTTTTAATGGTGCTAAAGGTACTTTTATTAGAAAAAATAAAGTATTACAATCCATTTTAATTGAAAAGGGTGAAGATAAAGATAAATGGTGGGATCAAATGTTAGCTGAGGATGGTTCAGCACAAGGTTTACCAGATAATATTCTAAACCCAGAAGAAAAAGAATTGTTTTTAACATTCCCTGAAATTAATCAATTAGAATTAGTGCGCCAAGCGGCAATTAGACAACGTTATATTGATCAAACACAATCGTTAAATCTATCTTTTGATGTGAATGATTCACCAAAATGGATTAATCAAGTACATTTAGAAGGTTGGAAATTAGGAATTAAAACATTTTATTATCTAAGAACTGATAGTGTTATTAAAGGAGATTTAGGTTCTCGTATGGCCGATTGCGTTTCATGCGATGGTTAAAAATATTATGAAAGAGAGATTAAGGAGAGTGCATTAGCACTCTCTTTTTTTATATTTATGAGCAAATAAAGTTGTTAAATAATATAGTTATCTACGTAAATAAATAAATCAAACTATATGAAAAAAATATTATTAATATTTGTATTTTTAATAACTTTACCTTCTTACGGTCAAGAACCAGCGACACCAGGTAAAAACAAATTTTTTAAATCACTTTATAAAGATTTTCTTAAATATGGAACAGTCTACGGAGCTGGAGATATAAATAACTCTGTAGAAGCAGCAGAACCTACTTATTTTTTAAGAACTAACCCAGATGGAAGTTTATATTCCATCCCAGACGTAGTAGATAATACAGAAACATTTCCATTTGATTATAGATATGGATTTGGTATTAGAAAATTAGCAAGGTTTGATTATGAAAGAAAACCTAAAAACTATTATGATGGTACAGAAGAACAATTAGTATTTGGTGCACCAACATCTGCGGTACAAGGTTTAGAATATCAATTCCATTATGAAAAAGAAAGATGGAGAGGTGAAGATTTTACTAATTTTAATTATTTTTTAAAACATACAGGTAAATACCATATTGTAAAAGTACAATCAAGAGAAGTAGGTAAAATTAACTTAAATTATAAATCAGCAGAAGTAAGAGCTAGATTACCTATTGGAAAAAAATTCTCATTTTCAGCTGGGGCAATAGCTAGAGGACATGAAAGAGCTTATGGGTATAATCCTATCGAAATATGGTTAAATGAAACTGATGAATTCGGAAACGCAATTAACCAATGGTATACATTAGGATATGAAAATGGATACACTGATGTTTTCTATACATCAACAGATGCTAATGGTAATGTAACTAACGATTGGTGTTGGATAGATGAGAATGGAGTACAGGTAGCACACTCTGACTTAAGCTTTAGAGAAAATATAATGCCTATGTTAATGAATGAGTTTAATGGAAGAGCTTGGGATTTATTAGATCCTTGGATTGAAGTTGCTCCTATAGTAGGGTTTGATTTTTACCACTACAAAAGAAATTTTTGGTTACATGCTTACGGAAATTTAATTTTACCATACCACAAATATGTTGCTGGAGAAGAAGAATTCAGTTATCTTAATAGAAACAATTGGGGTAGGGGTGGATTAAGACAAAATGCAGAATTAGAACAATGGACTGATTACTCATTTGGGGCATCATTAGGAACTAAAATAGGAAAAAATTTAGGAATTTTCATAGAAGGTGAATATTCTAAAATGTGGGATAGCAAGTTGTATCAAACAACATTCGGATTAAATTATACGTTTAAATAATTATGAAAAAATTAATATTACTTTTAGCACTTGCTATTTTCTTTGGTTGTACTAAGGATGAGATAGTAGTTAATGATGGACAACTAGTATTTGAAATTGCATTAGATGGTGATTCATTTGACCCATACGAAAGATACTCAGTTATAACCTCTTATGGTGGAGAAACATTAGGAATTGATGGTAAATTAAAAAAAATATTTATACTGTATCTTCAAATAGATGATGGAGAACCGAGATTAGATAGACAACATTTTGCAATGTATTTACTAGATTCAGATGCAGAAGATAATGGTTTATTATTGGATACAGGTACATATACTTGGGAAAATCCTAATAACAAATATGCTGGAGTAGAAATACCTGGTAACGATGAGTATATAGTTTGGAACGAAGTTATAGTAGGAGAGATTATCGAACCAGATGCTTTTTATGACCCTTCGTTAATTTGTTTAACTGCTGAGGGAGAATTTTATAACCCCTACATTCAACGAACTATGACATTATCAATGAGATTAGAAAACTTCCCAATAGGGCAAGATATAACATCAACACCTTACGGGTATTTATTAGATTAAATAAAATGGCAAAACAAATAGGTGAGGATACTAAAGTAATCCTCGATTTAAAAACAATAGCAATGATAGTAGGATTTGTAGTCTCATTATCTACAGTATGGTTTACATTAAAAGCAGATATTGCTAGAGCAATGGTTCTACCAGAGCCCGTTATTGAAAGAGTTGAATACGACTTAAAAGATGAGTTGGTTCGTCAAACTATAATGGATACTCAAGAAGATGTAGAAATGCTTTTAGAAAAATTTGATAAACTAGAAGAACGTCTATATGAGTTATCTAAAAAACCATAAAATGAAAAACATTATTCTTCTATTATTAATAACCCTTCCTATATTTTCTATTGCACAATCTCAATATGAAGTAACCCCTAAAAAATACTGGATTAATGATGTTAATTTTGAAGATAAAATTCATCCTAAAGATGCATTTGGAGATGATGATTCTTCTTTAGTTATAGTAGAATTTTGGGCTAAATTTAATGAAGATAACTGTTTTAAAGATTGGAATAAATTAAAAAATGTTACTTACTATAGAATAGATATAGCAACAGCCCCAATAGCTAGAAAAAAATATAGAGTTAGAATGGCCCCTACATTAATTTTATTTGTAGATGGGGTTAAAACTAATGTATTTAAAGCAGGTTTAGATTTAGTACTTAAAGAAGATCTACTAGAAATACAATCCTCAATTGACGAAGCAAAACTTTCTAGTCAATTTTAATATTTATAACAAAATAAAGTTTCACCAAATAGTTATCTTATGTTAAACAAATTAAAAGAAAAATGGATGGCATTTAGAGATATTTTTAAAGATAGTAATGATATAAATGAAAAAACTGTAGTAGGTTTTGCTTCATTTGCCATTATGACTATATTTGCAATAGTAGACTTAGTAACAGGATACTTTGGAAAAGATTTAGTTATTAATGAATTTATATATGACTCATTTTTATTTATTACTTTAGGTAGTTTTGGTATTGCTGAGTTAGGTACTATTTTTAAGAAAAGAAAATAAAACACTATGAACTGTTATACAAGAGAACAAATAGAAGCTACTATGGCTAGTAAAGGTTATAAATACTTTACAGGAGGGGATTATGATGTAAACATTATTGGAGTTAGAAACTCAGAGACTAAAAATAGAGTTACTAATGCCTTTGATGACTGTATAACTTTATCATATAAAATAGAAGGTGAATGGCAATTTCATTGTTTTAAATGTACTACAGACCCGGGAACACATTGGGTAGAAAATGTAATAAATGAAAATGGGGTTGCAATACTTAAACCAGGTCAATATAGGGGTTCACATAAACTGAGATTACACCAAGGAAAATACTTAGCTTTGGGGCAACAAAAACCAGTCAAAGTATATCGAGACAATGACAGAGATAGTAAATATGATCTATTTGAAGAAAGAGTAGAAGAAGGTATATTTGGAATTAATATCCATAGAGCAACTAGTAGATCTGGTGGTACTTCTACCAGAGTAGACAAATGGTCAGCGGGTTGTCAAGTTATAGCTGATAACGATGATTGGCATGAATTTTTAGATATATGTCAAACCGCAAGAGAAATTTGGGGTAATTCCTTTACTTATACTTTACTTGAATCAAAAGATATAGTATAATTCCTTGGCTTGTAGCCACCCCCTTATTATATTTATAACCATGCTGAAAAAAATAAAACAAGGAATGTTTCCATTCCTAATCGGACTTTCTGCTTTGTCAGTTTCTGCTTCTGCTGCTTTCTATTCTGTTAGTGGTCTAAGTAAACTATTTGCAGGTGCTTCTTTAGAAGTTATTATAATGGCGGGTTCATTAGAATTTGCTAAATTAGTAACTGCTTCACTTTTATATCAATATTGGGATACTATTAATAAAACTTTAAGAACTTATTTAGCAATCTCTACAGTAGTATTAGTATTAATTACTAGTATGGGTATTTATGGGTTTTTAAGTGCTGCTTATCAAGAAACATATTCTAAACTATCCTTAGTTGAAAATCAAAAAGGTTTTATCCAACAAAAAATTGACTTTTACCAAAATGATGTAACAAGATATAATGAAGAAATTAAAAGAATATCTAGTAATATTAGTACTTTATCTAATGCAAAAGCTTCGACCATCCAAGTACGAGACACCTCGGTATCTGGGGGATTTAGACAAACAATCTCTACAACTGAGCTTAGAATGGCGCAGAATCGTATTAATATTGAGGAGGAGAATCGTAAGTTGGCGCAATCAAAACGAACAGTAGCATCAGATAGTTTACAAAAATTCCAATTACAAGTACTGAAACTTGATAATAATACCGAGGTAGCTGGAGAGTTAGGACCACTGCAATATTTATCGAGTTTAACGGGTTATCCTATGGATAAAATTATAAATGTACTACTACTTATTATAATATTTGTATTTGATCCCCTAGCTATATCTTTAGTAGTTGCTGCAAACTTTGCTTTTGATAAAGCATATCCAAAAAAGAAATACAAAGAAAATTTGTATGGGGAAGAAGTAGAATTAGATTTTGAAGTTAAAGATGCTGAAGAAATGAAAACTCAAGAGGAATTTATAAAAAATTTAGATAAACTTGAAAAGATAAGAGATTGGGAGGCAGCAGAACGAAGAATGGAAATCATAGGCCAAAATGGCAATGATGGAGAACACTACTCAGAATTAGATTTAAATAAGGATGGGAAAATAGACCAAAAGGAAATTAAATTTGCTTTAAAAAGAATAAAACAAATAAAAAATACAAAAGGTGGGGATTTAAAACCTAATAGTGAAATAGAAAGAGAATTAAAGTCTTTAAAAAAATTAATAGATGATTCTAATGATTTAACTAAAACTTATTAAAAGTAATATATGGAGATTTGGTTACCCGGAATAGGGTTCGTATATTCACCATGTTGAGCGATTAAGCACAACACAAAAATAAAGGTCATGAAAGAATTTATCAAGTCAATTAAAGAAAATCCAAGAGAATTTGTAGAAACTATAGTGCTAATGAGTACACTATCAGTATTGTTTTATGTTTCAATGTGGATATTTTATTAATGTATAGTCCTTATAGTCCTGTAACGTCGAGAAAGGAGTTAGATAAGAAGTTTTCTAAACTACGTAAACTAACCTATAATGCCTTTAGATGGTGGAGAATGTATGATAATCCAAATAAACCTTTGTGCAATAGATCACCCTTCCGTGATCGTATATTAAATGGTGATTTTGATTATTCACACTACAAATATCAAGCAGATTGGTGCGAACATGAAATGAATGATATTGCACAAGAATGTGGTGATGATATAGGTAAATTTGTTGAAAAAACATCTTTATTACGTTCTCGAAGAAAACGTTTGCTTGAAGATTTTGAAAAAGATGAAAATAGTAAATTAGAAATGTTAATAAAGGCATTTACTGTTCATTTTAGATGTAATAAAGAACAAGTTTATGAAGAAATTGAAAAATGTAGTGGTTCCCTGATAGATCTTTATTATATTATAGAAGAGAAATATAAAATAGTCCATATGCCTTATCCATTAAAGCGTAGAGGACGACCAAAAAAAGTTATATAAATGAAAGTATCACACGAAGTACCTAGATGTTTACTAAACGCATCACAAGTTTTTAATGATTATGATTATTGTTTACCTCATCTATTAGATCAAGATGAAGAATATAAACAATATTTTGAAAAGGCTAGGGATGAAGGACGTTATGTTATTATGGATAACTCACTTCATGAATTAGGAGAAGCATATGATTATGATAGATTAAGATATTGGGTTAATGAATTAAAACCTAATGAGTTTATAGTACCAGATGTTTGGATGGATTGTTCTCAAACAGCAGCACAAGCTAAGTACTGGAAACAATTCAAATATCCTAAAAAAACAAAATTAATTGCTGTAATTCAAGGTGAAAATAAAAACCAAGCATATCTATGTGCTAACCTATTAGCTGAATTAGGATATGACAAATTATGTGTATCTTATGGTGCTACTTGGTATAATGATTTCTTCCCACATACTAACGCAGATATGGGAAAGGCATTAGGTAGAGTAAGATTTGTACAGGGTCTATTTAAATTAAAACAATTAAAAGATATTAAATTTCATTTACTAGGGTGTTCAATACCACAAGAATTTGGATGGTATGATGATGGATTTCCATCAAGAATTGAATCAATTGATACTTCAAACCCTATAATGGCAGCTTTGGATGGAACTAGATATAATAGTAATGGTATGAATTACAAACCAAATGCTAATATGAATGATTTTTTTGATATTGAATATGAAGATATAAATTATATCGATATACTTTATAATACAACTAAATTTAGAGAAATTAATAATTTAAAAACCAAATAGTTATGATGTCACTTTATGATTACCGAGGTCACGCAGATAAAGACGGGACAGGATTAAAAGTTAATGCTTATGCAATATTAACAAACCAACCTTATAAAAAAAGGTTATTAGAATTTAATAATATGGAAGTATTTTTATATAGGAAAGAATTCTTAGATGAATATTTTAAAGTTCAAGAAATTTTCAATAAATAAATTATGGCTAAATTAACAAGAACAGTAAATTATGCTAACTTCAGATGGGAAGAATACGTGCTAACAGAAGAAGAACTAACAAAGTGGAAAACAGGTGATGAAGATCTTCAACAAGAAATTATAGATGATGCGGATTGGGATCTAGTAAGAGATAAACCAATTGATGATTACAGTGACGTAGAATTTAAAGAAGACGAATAATATGGCAGAATTTATAAAACACGCATTAGGTCTTTGTGGAGAGCACTTTCATCCAAATTTATGGACACTTCTTATAGGAGGGGTTGGATTCTCTACTTTCTTTTCATATGTTCGATCATATATAAAATGTAAATTTAATCAAGCGTTGGCCTATACGCAAAATACCTGGCAAAAATTAAATAAATAAATATGGCACATTGTGTAGTAAGTTTAAGTGGTGGAATGGATAGCAGCACCCTATTGTTAAGAGCTATCGAAGAGTATGATACAGTAACTGGTATCTCATTTGACTATGGTCAAAAACACAAAGTAGAGCTAGAAAGAGCTCAATCATTAATTGATTACCTTGCAAGTAAAGGTCACAAAGTAAATTATCGTCAAATTAAACTAGATGGATTAGTAGATTTACTAGATTCTGCATTAGTAGAAGGTGGAGATGATGTACCTGAAGGACATTATGAACAAGATAATATGAAAGAAACTGTTGTTCCTAACAGAAACAAAATGTTTGCTTCTATTACTCAAGCAGTAGCTTTATCTATAGCAAATAAAAAAGAAGATGTTTGTGATATTGCTTTAGGAATTCATGCTGGTGATCATGCTGTTTATCCTGATTGTAGACAAGAATTTAGAGATGCAGATGATGCAGCTTTTAGAATGGGAAATTGGGATGCTGATAGAGTAGGTTACTTTACTCCTTATTTAAATACTGATAAATTTGGTATTTTACAAGATGGAGAAAAATTATGTGAATCGTTAGGAATTGATTTTAACGAAGTATATAAAAGAACAAATACCTCTTATAAACCAATGAAAGTTTACAGCAGACCTGAAACAAATGCTTGGGAATGGTATAGTGATTATAAATCAGCTTCATCAGTAGAACGTATTGAGGCTTTTATTAAATTAGGTAGACCTGATCCTGTTGGATATGCTGATGAAACAGGTGTAGTTAGTTACCAAGTTGCAAAAGCTCATGTTGAGAAAGTTCTTGCTGAATACGTATAGATACATATAAATATTTAATAATACAGTAATGACAACAAATCAACAATCAAACAACGGACAAACCCAAGTTAATAGTGCTAGGGAAACGTTTAATTCAAAGGTATCTCGACTAAGTATGTTAGGGAAATCTAAAAAAGTTGCCTGGGATAGTTTTAGAAGAAACAGGTCAATTTAAATTATAGAGAGACAGTAAAGCTGATTAAATTGAGATTATGGTAAAGGTTAACCACTCATTAACGCAGTAACCTTGAAAGACCCGAAATGTCTCTCTTAAAATGTCCTGTGGTGTAATTGGTAACACGTCTGTTTTTGGTACAGAAGAGTATAGGTTCGAGACCTGTCGGGACAACAAAAAGTTATATGAAAAAATTTATAGAATTTTCTCTAATTTGGTACAGCCAACAAATGGCAATTCCCTTTTGGGTTGTAGGTCATGTCCACCTTAGTATAAATACCTATAAAGATATTCATGAAATAATTACTAGCTTAGGTTTAAACCTTCTAGTAGCAATTGGGTTTATAATAGATTATAAAAAAACAACAAAAAGTTATGAAAAAACAAAAACTACCAGACGCAAGAAAACACCAACAAATTAGCTTTATCAAATCAGGAATCCGTATTTTAGGGTACGGAGCTTTATGGTATAGCTTGGATATTGCAGTTATTTTACTTATATTGAGTGAAATAGTAGGAATAGGAGAAGAATTAGTATAAATAAATTTAAATCAAAAATAATGAAAACAATCCTTTATTTTACCGCTTCATGGTGTGGTCCATGTAAAGCATTAGCACCTAGAATGGAAAAACTAGCAAGTCAAATTAATTATAGAAAAATTGATGTTGACTCAAATCAAGATATGTCTATGAAATATGGAGTTCGAAATGTACCCTCTTTAGTATTAGTAGATGAAAATGGGACAGAATTAAATAGGATGGTTGGAGTACAACCAGATCAAGCAATCTTAAATTTTTATAATGGGTAAATATCAATCAAGTAAAGTATTTGACGGTTTTAGTACAGTGTTTCGTCAATGGAGAGCAGAAAGTACACACTGTAGATTTGTACACGGTTATGGAATTTCATTCAAAGTATATTTTGAAGGGGAATTAGATGACAGAAATTGGGTTTGGGATTTTGGAGGTATGAAACGCGCTAAAACTCTAATTGATGGTAAACAACCAAAAGCTTGGATGGATTATATGTTTGATCATACAATGATTATAGCAGAAGATGATCCATGGATAGAAGCATTTAGACAAATGGATGAAGCAGAAGTTGCTCAAGTAAGAATCATACCAGCTACTGGCGCTGAGAAATTCTCAGAATATATTTATAATAAGTTAAATGAATTTGTAAAGACTGAAACTGATAATAGGGTTAGAGTTACTAAAGTTAAATTCATGGAACATGGTAAAAATGCAGCCTATTACTGCGAATAATAAGTTATTAGTGAATGAAAAACCACTTAAAAAAATTAACAATATGCACAAACAATTGAAACGTATTGAGGATTACGATAAAAACCTCCCAATTGTAGAAATATATACTGCAGTTCAATCTGAAGGCTCTAGAGCAGGATATCCAACAGTAGTAATTAGAACAACAGGGTGTACCCACAGATGTTATTTTGGTGAAGGGGGATGGTGTGATAGTTGGTATACAAGCATCCATCCAGAAAAAGGACATTTTAATTTTAAAGACATTATTCAAGCATATAAGGATAATCCTCATATTAAAGAGATGATGTTAACAGGAGGATCTCCTACTATGCATCCGGCATTAGTAAACGAATTAACACATTTTGCACATGAAAACAATATCTTTATTACTATTGAAACTGAGGGATCTCATTTTCTTCCTACCGATTATCCTATTAATTTGCTTAGCATTAGTCCTAAGTTTAGTAATAGTATCCCCGTTGTTGGTGTTGAAACTCCTCAAGGATCCATTACCGACGAAAGAATGGTAAAACGTCATAATAAGTTTAGACTTAATTATGAAGCTATTTCACAATCAATTTCATACCATTCAGATTATCATATTAAACCTGTATGGGATGGTAAGGATGAAGGTTCATTAGAAGAAATTCTTAATTTTATTAAAATTATGGATGTACCCCAAGATAAAGTATGGTTTATGCCTGCTGGGGATTCAAGAGAGGGTTTATTTAAATCTTATCCTTTAGTATTTGATTGGGTTAGAGATAATGGTTATAGAATGACTTGGAGACCACATATTATTGCTTTCGAAGATCAGCGAGAAGTATAGTGGATAAGCAAGAAGCCCTTCGTATATTAGAGGAAATAGAAGAGAACATCAATGTCTGTTGTGCTATAACAATGGAACCAGATGAAGTATTAGTATTAGTAGATAAATTAAAAAGTTATATAAATGGAGAACAAACGTAGAAAAGTTCACGAAGAATTAGAAGTAGTAAAAGTAGGTTATGCAAACGGGGTTGCCGAAGGATTTCCCTTTACAGATAAAGAAAAATTAAAAATGATTGATAAAGCAGAAAAAGCTTATGGTAAGTTTTTAGATGCTTTAAAATGTGATTGGAGAGATGATCCCAATTCAATGGAAACACCTCGACGAGTAGCTAAAGCTTATGTGAATGATTTATGGGCTGGTAGATATACAGCAATGTCCCCTATAACATCCTTTCCTTCGGATGGGTATGATGGAATCGTTATTGAAAGAAACATCCCTCTTACCTCAATGTGTTCACACCACCACCAAACAATTGGAGGTGTGGTACACATTGGTTATATTGCAGGAGAAGGTGGTCAAGTAATTGGATTATCTAAATTAAATAGAATTGTAGAATTATTTGGTCGTAGAGGAGCAATACAAGAACAATTAACATCAGCTATCCATAATGCTGTAGATAAAATTACAGCAGGGAATAAAGGTGTTATTGTTACTATAGTAGGTACTCATAATTGTGTATCTTGTAGAGGTGTTAAACATCAAGGTGCAGCAATGGTTACAACTAAGGCATCAGGTGTATTTAGAGAAAATGATAATTTATCTCGTAAAGAGTTTTTTGATAGTTTAAAAATTAATAACGGAGGACATAATATATAAGAGATATGGCATTAAAAGCAGACAATAAAATATATTTATGTTGGGCGGACATTAATGACGCAGTTGATAATTTATGTAATAAAATTAGACACGATCAACCTAATATAGATTCTATTCATGGTATTGCTAGAGGAGGACTAATCCCAGCAGTATTAATATCGCATAAATTAGGTTTACCTTGGACGGATGTTATATTACCTAATACTTTAGTAGTAGATGACATATGTGATTCAGGAGCAACATTAGAAAAAGCCCCTGGAGTTTGGACAGCAGTATTACATTATAAACCCCACACATCATGTTTTCAACCTAGTATATGGTCTGAAATACATGAAGGGGATGAATGGTTAATTTATCCTTGGGAAACCAAAGATTCCAAACCTATTCAAGATTATTTAAAACCTGGAGCTAAAGAATGGAGAGATAAAGCAGATGAATATTATAAATCAAATAAATAAATATGGAATATTGGCAAATTAAAACTCAAAACGAATTTGAGAATGAAAGAGGTAGGATACAAAAAACAACTGAATTATATTTAGTGGTAGCAGTATCAGCAACTGATGCAGAAGCTAAGATGTACAAACATAATGAAGGTATGTCTAATTTTAGAGTTGTAGAAGTAAAGAAAACTAAATTTTTAGAAGTAATAAGCTAATGGGAAAACAATTAAATTTTGGGTTTAATGACCCCGTAAACAAAGCAGTAGATGTGCCTTTTGTTAACGAAGTAGAAACATTTAATGGCACATTCGGAAAACCAAATAATTATGAACCAACAATACCAGAAAAAAAGGAGTGGGAATTCGTATACGACTTTGTACTTGAAGAATTGGAAGAATATAGACAGGCTTGCGAAAACGGAGACATCGTGGAAGTTTTGGATGCTTTGTGTGATATTGCTTATGTTTCCCTTGGGAACGGTACTATGTTACACGGTCTTAAAGGTAAGATATGGCCCGCGTATCAAGAAGTACAAGGAAGCAATATGTCGAAGTCTTGTAGCACTAAAGAGGAAGCCATGGAGACTGTCACCCTCCGCTCTAAAGAACAAGCTGAGCCATGTCACTTTGAACAGATCGAAGACCGATTCGTAGTATATAGAACACGTGATCGTAAAGTAATGAAGTCTATTAATTACTATAGACCAGATTTGAAACAATTCTTTACACAAGAAGAATTAAAGAAAAAATATCTGTAAAAAACTTAGGCTCCCGTAGGGAGCCTTTGTATATTCACCCAAATAAAAGTTATATAATGTATAAAAAGTGTTATCAAGGTAAAAAATTAGGAGATAATTATTTTGAAATGCATCTATGGGAAGAAGATGGTGGTCATCAAATAGTACCCTATAGAAATGTAGTATACCAGGAGTGTACTGAAGAAGAACATACACATAAGGGGTTAAATGGTGAATTCCTAAAACCTATATCTAAGTGGTTTTATTCTAAAAACCCTGATTATAGTGCTAAAAATACTCCTAATTTACATTTTCATGATATGAAACCCCACCAAAAGTTTTTAGTTGAGCGTTATGGTGTAAATGATGTTCCTTCTAAGGGACATAGAGAAGTTTTTTTTGATATTGAGTGTGAAATAGGAGGAGCATTAACTGAAGAATATATTGAAGATGCTCCTATGCCCATTACTTCTATTGCTTGGTGGGACAAACAAAAAGACTATTGGTCTATTCTTATTTTAGATAAAAAAAGTCAATTAGCACACACTAAAACAGGCAAAAATAAAAATAAAGAAATTATCCCTTGTACTACAGAAAATGAATTATTAGCTAAGTTTGTTGAAGCAATAAGAGAAATGGATCCTGATATTTTAGTAGGATACAATTCAGATTATTTTGATATACCTTATTTATATTACAGAATGTGTAGAACCATAGGTAAAGATTGGGCTGATCATTTATCTCCTATTGGTAAAGTAGTTTCTAAGAAAAACAACAAATACTTCTTTAAACAAAACCAATATGTAGATATTGTAGGTATTGAATCTTTAGATTACATTCGTTTACATAAAAAATATAGTTGGAAAGATGAACCTAGTTGGAAATTAGATGCAATTGGAGCCAAATATGTAGGTATGAATAAAGTTGAATATGAAGGAAACCTAGATCAATTATTTGAAACAGATATCCATAAATTCATTCAGTATAACTTTGTTGATGTTGAAATCTTACAAAAATTAGATGAAAAATTACAATATTTAGCTTTAACTAAAAATTTATCTCATAAGGGAAAACATAATTATAGTGAAGTATATGCTAATAGTATATCCCAAGATGGTGCTATTTCAGCCTATTTACTCTCCCAAGACATAGTACCACCCCCAAAAGAACCATTCCCCCAAAAGAAAGATAGTTATGCAGGAGGGTATCTTTTTTGCCCTAAAGCAGGGTTATATAAGTATATGTTTGATGAAGATTTAACTTCGCTATATCCATCTATAATAATGTCTATAAACATAGGTAAGGAAACATTTGTGGGGCGTATTGTAGATGCTGATGACCGTAATAATAGACTGGGTCTTAACGATTTAAAAGAACGTGATCCTGAAGAAGAATTACTAGTTGAAAATAAAAAACGACAACAAACTAGTGTAAATGTTGGTAGATTAATAGCTATGATTGAACAAAATAACTTGGCAGTAGCAGCTAATGGTTCAATGTTTAGAACAGATAAAGAATCAGTTTTATCTACTATTCTAAAGAAATGGTTTGAAGAACGAGTTGTTTATAAAAACCGCATGAAAAAGGCTTATAAGGCAGGAGATAAGGAATTAGGTGAATATAACTATTTAATGCAATACACAATGAAAATTCTACTTAACAGTTTATATGGGGCTACAGCATTACCTTCATTTAGATATGGTATGAACTTTCAAACCTTAAGTGAAGCAATCACCTTAAGTGGACACAGAATAATACAAGAATCGGCTTTATGTGCAAACCGCCATATGAATAAAGTTATGCGTGAAGAAATAAAATTAGAAATATGACATTAAAAAAACAATCTATTAGGAAAAACCAAGTAATCACGGTAAATGGAGAACCCATTTCTAAAGATGAGCTTATAACTAGAAGTAAAGAATGGAGTGAAATCCAAGAAAACTTTTTTAGAAAAATGCTTAAACAAGGAGGAACTTTTAAAGTAGCAGGAATAAAATATAAAGTAGAACTAATCGAAAGAAGTGATTTAGATTCTAATGGAAACAAACCAATAACAGTACCACCCTTACCAGGTGAAAGAACATTTTAAAAAATAAATATATGTTAGTAGAAGTATCAAATGGAGAATTATTAGACAAAATTTCAATTTTAGAGTTAAAATTACTTAAAATTGAGGATGAAGAAAAGTTAGTAAACATTCAAAAAGAATTTGACACACTAAACCCTTTAGTTGTAGAATTATTTGAAAAGTATGATGGTCAATTACAAAATCATTATCTTGAATTAGCAAAAATTAATGGTGAACTTTGGAATATAGAAGATTGGATTAGAGATTGTGAACGTGAAAAGAGATTTGATAAGGAGTTTGTAGAGTTGGCTCGTTCTGTTTATATTACCAATGATAAAAGATGTGAAGTTAAAAAAATTATTAATTTAATGACATCATCAGGTTTAGTAGAGGAAAAATCGTATAAAGAATATTAATGAAACATTTAGAAGAAACACCTTGGTGGATTTGTGATGAAGGGGATGAGAATTATTGTGCTTATGTAGATACAGACTCTAATTACTTTAATGCTGAACCCTTACTTCTTAAATTACATCCTAATTTCGAAGAACTATCAGCAGAAGAAAAAGATGATATTTTAGAAAAAGTAGCAATGAAGTATCAGGACGTAATTAATGAGGATTATGATAGATTAGCTAAAGAATGTTTCAATGTAACAGAACATAGACTTGAAATGAAAACTGAGTGTGTTATTCGTTCAGCTTATTTTAGAGCAACTCGTCGTTATGCTCAATGGATCACTAAACAAGAAGGAATTGCTAAAGAATCTTTGGATATTAAGGGTTTAGAATTTATGAAAGCAAATTTTCCACCTATTTTAGGATCATTTTTTAATGATATTTTACAACAAGTATTAAAGGGTGAAGAAAAAGCTAGTATTTTAGATCAAATTAAAGTATTTAAAAAACAAATACTAGATGGTACAATACCACTTACTAAATTAGGTAACCCTTCAGCAATTAAAAAACTAGAAAAGTATTCAGGTAAAAATACTAGAGCAGGAGAAATGTTTACAGAAATACTTAAAGGAGCCCCTGCACCTGTACGTGCTACAATTCGTTATAATGATCTGTTAAGATTATGGCAATTAGATAAAAAACATAATTTAATTACCCAAGCAGATAAAGTAAAATGGATTTATTGTAAAGATAATCCTTATAAAATAGAAGCATTAGCGTTTCAGGACTTTGATGTACCAGAAAAAATTAATGACTTTTTAAATGCTTATGCTGACAGACAAAAAGTATTCGATTCAATATTATTAAATAAATTAGAAGGATTTTTCTCGGATCTCCAATGGTCATTAGATTTAAACCCTTACACAAATGCATTAGCATCCTTTGAGATATAAAATAAATTTCATATATTACAACTATGGTAAATAAAGCAACACTAACATCAGTTATTTCAAAATATTATTTAAACGGATTAAATAATCAAGTAAAATGGCGTATTAAAGATAATCAACTAACGGTTTATGCTGGAGATAATGGTAGAGTATGTAAAGTAGTACATAATAACTTTAACCTTGAAGATGCAGAATTAGGTGTATTTGATACTCATAAACTTAGTAAATTACTTTCTATTACTAACGGTGAATTAAGTATTTCACTTGAAAAAATTAAAGCAGTTTATACTAAAATGAATATAGCTGATTTAAATTTTGATTTAACATATTCATTAGCTGATATTCTAATTTTAGGTAAAAATACTTATTATGAGGATCCTGAAGAATTTGAAATACAGATTGATTTAACTAGTGAAGATATTACACATTTAATTAAAGCAAAAAGTGCTTTAGCTGATGTGAACAATATGTTAATTACTACAACAACAGATTTTGATGGTGAGAATATATGTGAAATTATATTTGGTGATAATACTGGCTTTTCAAATAAAATTACTTATCAACTTAGAGGTAATATTACTAAAGGAGATATTCAAATCCCATTCGACTCAGATATATTTAAAGATATATTAAATGCTAATAAAGATATGGAAAGTGGTACACTAAAAATATCAGAAGTAGGAATGTTAAAAGCAAATTTTAAAACATCAGAAACAGAAAGTGAATATTTCATCGCTAGAAATGAATAATCACATATGTATAATGGAACATAAAATTGCAGCTAGGGCGCGTTGTTATGTTTAAATTAAATTAACCGAGAGCTTCGGCCTCACAAAACCAAATGATATGAGTACATTATTCAACGAACAATCAAAGTTCGACTTACTATTCCGTAACCTATTTAAGGCAGACGGAGTTTTTCAACCAACAACGTTTGAAAACAAACAACCCCACCCACTAGATATTTTTTATGACGATGAAGGACTTCATTTTGAAGTTGCTTGTACTGGTCTAACTAAAAAAGATATTCAACTAGAAATTGATGGAGATCTTTTAAAGATTATCTATGATAAACCTAATGAAGAAGAATTTGATTATAGTGGCTACATCTATAAAGGATTAGCTAAACGATCTTTTAACTTAGGTTATAAAGTAGCAGCTAAATTCGAACTAGAGAAATTAGAAGCAGAAATGAAAGATGGTTTGCTTCACCTATTTATTCCAATTGCGGAATCTAAAAAAGCAAAAACAATTAAAATAAAATAAAAGTTTTACCAAAAACGCGTGTCCTAGCGCAATATTATTCGTATATTCACGTCTAAATAAATAAGTTATATGACAACAAAAAGAAAGTCTATTCAGACTATTACCGACCCTTTGCTTGAACCCTTCTTTATTACTAAAGATGAATACAGCTATACTGTAAAACAAAATGTGACATCTGATGCTTCCCATTTCAGGGCTAAAGGTAAGGCAAAAACCTATGAAAAATCATTATATTACTATGCTAATTTTGAACAAGCTTTACAAAAAATAGCTAATTTAAAGGCAGATGTAGAAAATTTTGATAATTTAGAAGAATATATTAACAATTATAAATCAATTAGTAATCAAATTAAAAATTATACAGATGGAATTAGAAGCGTTATTTAATGCAGTCATTGTAAAACCAATTGAAGCCGAAGAAAGTACTTATGGTTCAATTATTGTACCTGATTTGGGAAGTGAAAAAAACCAAACAGGTAAAGTTGTATCCGTTGGCCCGGGTCAAAAAACATTAATGGGGGAATTTGTTCCTACTATTAGTAAAGTAGGAGATATTGTTGTCTTACCTACCCAAGGATTTACAAAATTACCTTATAATGGGGATGAGTATTATGTAGGTCCTGAAAACCAAATTTTAGCTAAAGTAAATACTCCTATAGAAGAAGTATTAGCACAAACACAAGTCACAAAAGAAGAAATTAACCACTTAACAGATTTATCAAATGAGTAAACAAGTTACATTAGGAAAAACAGCTAGAGAAAATTTAGTAAAAGGTATAGATATATTAGCTGATGCTGTAGTATCAACTTTAGGACCAAATGGAAGAAATGTAGTTATTGCAAATAATGGCTCACCACAATCAACAAAAGATGGTGTTACAGTTGCAAAATCAATTACATTATCAGAACCAGAACAAGAATTAGGAGTACAATTAGTAAAGCAAGCAGCAATTCAAACCGCAGAAAAAGCAGGAGATGGTACTACAACTTCTACTTTACTAGCACGTGAAATGGTAAAAGCAGGATTAAATGCTTTAAATAATAGTGAAAATGCGGTACAAATTAAAAGAGATATTGACGCTACAGTAAAATTAGTAATTTCTAATTTAAAAAATAAAATATCTGAAGAAATCTCAGGTGAAGAACAATTAGAACAAATCGCATCCATTTCTGCAAATAATGACCCAGAAACTGGAAAATTAATAGCAACTGCTATTGATAAAGTAGGAATGGAAGGAGTAGTTCATATTGAAGAATCTCGTACTGGTGAAACTTATCTTGAAACTGTTGAAGGATTGCAATTTGATAGAGGTTTTAAATCTCCATATTTTGTTACAGATAACAACAGTATGACATCAACCTTAGATAACCCACTTATTCTAATTGCTGATCAAAAATTAACACAGGTAAAGGAATTATTGCCCATTTTAGAAGCAGTAGGAGCTCAGGCAAGATCTTTATTAATTATTGCTGAAGATATAGATAATGAAGCTTTAGCTACTTTGATAGTTAATAAAATGAGAGGAACATTAAGTGTATGTGCGGTTAAAGCCCCGGATTTTGGAGATAGACGTAAATTAGCTTTAGAAGATATAGCAGTTACAACAGGTGGAATTGTTTTTGATAAACAAAAAGGAATGAAGCTTGATAAATTTTCATGGGAATGGTTTGGTGAAGCTCGTACTGTAACTGTAGAAAAAGAACAAACAACAATTGTAGATGGAAAAGGAGGAATTGAACAAATTGAAGCACGTATTGAAGAATTACAACAACAAATCGATAAAGCAACAACACCGTTCGAAATCGAAAAACTTCAAGAAAGGTTGGCGAAATTCACAGGAGGAGTAGCTATCATTCATGTAGGTGGAAACACTGAAACTGAAATGAGGGAAAAGAAAGATAGAGTTGATGATGCTTTACATGCAACAAAAGCAGCTATTGAGGAAGGAATAGTACCTGGAGGTGGAACTGCATTACTATATGCTTCCTCTGGTTTAGAAGCTAAAACAACAGGCGCACAAATTGTAATATCAGCATGTGCTAAACCATTTAACCAAATTCTTGTTAATGCTGGATTTGATGAAGTTAAAGGGCAAATTTTAGCTGATAATTTAGTTAATTCCGGAGATGATTTTTGGGCTGGGTATGATATTAAAACAGAACAAACTGTTAATATGAAAACAGCAGGTATTATCGACCCAACTAAAGTAGCTAGAACAGCACTACAAAACGCAGCATCAGTAGCAGGTACTGTTTTATTAACAGAATGTACTGTAGTTGATGAACCTAGTGATGATAATAAACAACAACAAATGGACCCAATGATGGGTATGATGTAAATTAATAATTAATAAATAATAAAAAATGACAAAACAAGAAATTTTTGAGGTAATTGAAGAAAACTTTAATACCTTAGCAGAAAACAACGATGGGACAACTAAAGCAAGTCAAGCACGAGCTAGAAAAGCAGCACAAGCTATTAAACGAGTAATTACAGATTACAAAAAAGCATCTGTGGCTGAGTCAAAATAGTTTCGTATATTATGGCTACAAAGATTGAAGAAAAAAATATCCTAATCGCTCGGAGAGTACCTCCGGGCGATAAATGGAGATTAGTTGCAAATGAACCTGATGGTCCTACACACAAAACATTAACTGATACTTTAGAAGCCTACATGATTAAAACAGGATTTAAAGGTCATTACAGATTAGAACCATTAAAAAGTAGTTTATATGCAATTGATTCAACAGAAACAGAAGTAATACCTGAACCAGAAAAGAAATATTCAATATATGGTGAATACGGAGAATAGTTTATTAGTAGAAAAATATAGACCATCTAAGTTAGAAACTTATGTTGGGAATGAAAATATTAAAAAATCAATTTCTAAATATTTAGAACAAAATGATATTCAAAACTTAATATTTTATGGACCAGCTGGTACAGGAAAAACTACTTTGGCAAAACTTTGTGTTCAAAATCTTGATTGCGATCATCTTTATATTAACGCCTCGGATGAAAGAGGTATTGAAACGATTCGTGATAAAGTGCAAGGATTTGCAAGCGTTGCTTCTTTTAAACCACTTAAAGTGGTCATTTTGGATGAAGCTGATTTTCTTACTATCCAAGCGCAAGCTTCACTCCGTAATATCATCGAAACTTTCTCTCGTACGACGCGTTTTATTATGACTTGTAATTTTGTAGAGCGTATCATTGATCCTTTACAATCTAGATGTCAAGTACTTAAAATTGTACCTCCAACTAAAAAAGATGTTGCTAAACATTTAAATTGGATACTACAACAAGAGTCTATTGAACATGATATAAATGATTTAGTACCTTTAGTTAATCAATATTATCCCGATTTACGTAAATGTATTAATACTATACAGTTATCTACACAAGATAATACATTAAAATTAGACCATTCAATATTAGTATCATCTAATTATATAGATAAAGTAATTAAAGCATTATCAAATAAATCTAAATTTAATGATATTCGTCAAATTATAGCTGATGCTAATGTAAATGATTTCGATGAGTTATTTAAATTATTATATGAAAGAGCATCTGATTACTTACCAGGTAAAGAAGGAACAGCATCTATTTTAATAAATGAACACCAATATAAAGCAAACTTCCGTATTGACAAGGAAATAAATATAATGTCATTAATTCAACAAATATTAAATAATAAATAATTATGCAACAACAAGCACCACCACAACCACAAATTGATTTAAAAAGCACTACTGCTATTACTAATTCAGAAGGAAAAAGTTTATTCCAATCAGGGGTTATTTTAAGAAAAATTTCTAAATTTGTAGCAGGGACAGATAATGATGCAATCATGCCTATTCCTGTATTTTTTGATCCTACTAATGGTAAGATTGTAAAAGATGGTTTACCTCTAGAACTTAGAGAAGAACTTAAAGATGAAATTTGTTAAATGAAAAATATCTTTGATTGGTTAAAAGCAATTAATAATACTAAACCTCCTGTTGAATCTTTTACAAGTAAAGATTGGGAGGTTTGGAATAGTTATATGATTCATAGATTCATCTCAATGAACCCTGACTATATTGAAATTGTCAATTATGTTCAAGATTTACCACCACAGGAAAAAAGAATGATTTATAATATATATAAAGAATTTATACCTAAAAATAATAAGTGGAATAAATATATTAAATCAAAAACTAAAGAACCAAACAAAGAATTAATTGAACATTTGAGAGATTACCTAAAGTGCTCCAGTAAAGAGGCAAAAGAAGCAATTACTTTGTTGGATAACACAAAAATAAGTCGTATATTATCCAATAGAGGATTAGAAACTAAAGAAATTAAAAAAATATTAAAATGAGTAAATTAGTAGATATGTTACGTACATCTGCACAGGCAGATAAAGCAAAAGCCTTATTATCACTTGAATTATTAGGTAATAAAGCAGTTGGTATTGGAGACCATTCAACAGGAGATTTTTACAAAAATGCTGAAGAAGCACTTATTATGTTAGTAGATGCTGACGATAGGTTAGAAGCATTAGACAAATATTTCAATACCAAAGGATTACTAAATGGGTAGTTCAGTAACAAAATATTTAGAAGAAAATGAGGGTCATTTTGGTAACAAAATAAAACAAATAACTATGAGCGATAGAGAAATTATGAATGCTAAATATCCAAATAAAAAAATCAAAGAATTTATGGATGATGAAACAAATCAAATCATAACTATTTTTGAAGAAGAATACCCAGAATTATCTAATGAATTTCAAAACATACAAGATGAAATGTATGAAATGTTTGCTCGTAAACATATGGATTATGGGTTAAATAACATAGCATTAGGTGGAGATATCGTTAATAATAGCGATGATAAAAAATTCTCATTAACTGGGTTAGCTATTAGACTAACCGATAAAATATCACGTTTAAGAAATTTAATGGTTAATGGGAAAAATTATGTTAAAGGTGAAAGTATGGAAGATACTTTCATAGACGTTGCTAATTATGGTATAATCGGTCTTTTAGTAGGTCGCGATAAATGGAAAAAATAGTTTGGCTAAAAAAATCCCAAAAATAGTAAAGGAGATTAGAAATAATCCCCCACCACTTATTAATTATGCATATCAAAAGAATATATCATATTCTCAGATGTCCATATTTAGAGGATGTCCTCATAGATGGAAACTTCAGTACAAAGATAAAATTAAACGATTTACGTCTTCTATCCATACTGTATTTGGAACCGCTATGCATGAATCAATGCAATATTATTTAGATTATGCTTATGAAAAATCATTTGCTGCAGCCGATAGAAATATAGATTTAAAAGAAGATTTTCAAGGTAGGTATATAAGCGAATACCAAGTACAGTATAAAAAGAATAATGATTCCCATTTTTCAGATGCAACTGAAATGAGAGAGTTTTTTGAAGATGGGGTTGCTATTTTAGAATGGTTTAAGAAAAAACGTAGCAGATATTTTAGCAAAAAAGGTACCTATTTAGTTGGTTGTGAAATACCTATTGTAGTAGCACCAAATAAAATGTTAAATAACGTATTATACATGGGGTATCTTGATGTTGTCACATACCATGAAGCAACAGAGACATTCAAAATAATTGACATAAAAACAAGTACTGGTGGTTGGAATGATTATGCTAAAAAGGATGAAAATAAACAATTCCAATTACTACTATACAAACAATATTTCTCAGAGCAATATGGGATACCTTTAGATAAAATTGAGATTGAATTTTTCATTCTTAAAAGAAAAGTATTAGATCCGGATGATGAAAAACTTATGTCACCCTATCAAGCTTATAGGGTACAACAATTTTCTCCACCTAGTGGTAAAATTAAACTAGGTAGAGCAAAAAATGCTATTAATGATTTTATTAATGAATGTTTTAATTCAAGCGGTAAAATAAAAGAATCAGATTACCCAAAATCTCCCTCTAAATGGAATTGTAATTTTTGCCCTTATGGAGAAGATAAAGAATTATGTGGAGCCAAAGAACATTTTTCGTAAGTTCACACATACGTATATATATAAATAATGTTTTAATAAATAAAGACTATGACAAATAAAAAACAAATGACACTAACTAGTGTTAAAGTCAAAAGCGATTTATTCGAGAATTTTAAAATTGAATGTGTAAAACGTAAATTTTCTTTCCAAAAACTTGCAGACCGTGCTTTGTTTTTGTATCTCACAGATGAAAGTTTCCGTAAACAAATTACTAATCAAATTAATCTCGAAATAAAAGACAATGAATAAAGACTTTAAGTATCTTCCTAAGGATAAAAGAAAAAAAATACTTCTAATATGTGATGATATTAGAGTCCATTCCGGTGTAGCAACTATAGCAAAAGAAATAGTGCTCCATACTTCCCAACATTTTAATTGGGTACAAATAGCTGGATCAATAAAACACCCAGATAAAGGAAAAATTTTAGATTTATCTAAGTCAACTAATGAAGCTGTAGGTCTAACAGACGCAAGTACTATATTATACCCAGTAGATGGGTATGGAGATTCAACCGCTGTTAGAGAAATTATAGCACGTGAAAACCCTGATGCTGTAATGTTGTTTACTGATCCAAGATATTTTATGCATATTTGGAATATGGAACAAGAAATTAGAAAGAAAATTCCTATTACTTACCTAAATATTTGGGATGATTATCCTGCTCCAATGTATAATAAACCTTATTATGAAGCTTGTGATTTATTAATGGGTATTTCAAAACAAACAGTTAATATCAATAAATTAGTATTAAAAGGATCAGAAAAAAATACAATATTCAAGTATTTACCACACGGTAAAAACCAAAATGTATATACCCCTGTAGAAGATACAAATCCTGATCTAATGGGGTTTAGAAAACAATTATTTCCTAATCAACAAGTAGATTTTGTATTATATTTTAATTCAAGAAATATAAGGAGAAAGCAAATCCCTGATACTATAATGGCTTATAGATTGTTTTTAGATTCTTTACCTAAAGAAAAGGCAGATAAATGTCGTTTTGTAATAAAATCTGAAAAAATTACAGATGCTGGTACTAATTTACACAAAGTATGTGATTATATATTAGGTGAAGATTATGAAAATAGTTATATAATTTTAGATCGTAAATTCACAGAAACTCAATTAAACTATCTATATAATATAGCTGATGTACAAATATTATTAACATCCAATGAAGGTTGGGGGTTAACAATTACAGAAGCAATATTAGCAGGTACACCAATTATAGCTAATACTACAGGTGGAATGCAAGATCAAATGAGATTTACTGATGATAAAGGAAAATGGTTTGAACCCGATGCTGATGTTCCTTCTAACCATAGAGGTACATACAAAAATCATGGTGAGTGGGCTTTTCCAGTTTATCCAACCTCTAGATCAATTCAGGGTTCTCCTCCTACTCCTTACATTTATGATGATAGATGTAATTTTGAAGATGCTACTAAAAGAATTATTGAGTGTTATGAATTAGGTAGAGAAAATCTAAAACAAAGAGGATTGAAGGGTAGAGAATGGGCTATAAGTGATGAAGCCGGGTTTACTTCTGAACATCAAGGAGAAAAAGTAATTAATGCTTTTGATGAATTATTTGAAATTTGGGAACCTAGAGAAAAATATGAAGTAATTAATGCCACAGAGTATAAAGGTAAATTTTTAAACCATAAAATTATATATTAATGAATAAGCCACGTTTTGTAATAAGTTGCCCATTTGATACCTATTCGGGTTATGGAGCACGTAGTAGAGATATAGTAAAAGCTATTATTAAAACTAATAAATATAAAGTTGAATTATTATCCCAAAAATGGGGGGAAACTTCATGGGGTTTTTGTAAAGAAAACCCTGAATGGGCTTTTTTGATACAACATTTAGCAAAACCAGATTGGAACCAAGTAGAAAAACCTGATATTTGGATGCAAATAACTATACCTAATGAATTTCAACCTATAGGAAAATTTAATATAGGATGTACTGCAGGAATTGAATCAACAGCCTGTAAAGGGGAGTGGGTTGAAGGTTTAAATAGAATGGATATGAATTGGGTTTCATCAAATCATGCTAAAAAGGTATTTGAATCTTCTCGTTTTGATAAAATAGATAAGAGAACAAATAAAAGTACGGGTCAAAGTATAGTATTAAATAAACCTATAGAAGTCATATTTGAAGGAGTTAATTTAGATATATACAAACCATTAAAAACTAATGAATTAAAAACATTCGATTTATCAGATATAAAAGAATCATTTTGTTATTTATTTGTAGGACATTGGATGAATGGCGAACATGGTCATGATAGAAAAAATGTAGGGGTTTTAGTTAAAGAATTTTTTGATACCTTTAAAAATCAAAAACAAAAACCAGCATTAATTCTAAAAGCCTCTGTTGGTACTTCCTCTTATATGAGTAGAGAAGAAATCTTGGATAGAATTAGGAATATTAAAAAAACAATCAATTCTAAAGATTTACCTAATATATATCTAATAAATGGGGAGTTTAGTGACTATGAAATGAATGAGTTGTATAATAATCCTAAAGTTAAGGGAATGGTAACTACTACTAAAGGTGAAGGATTTGGTCGACCTCTACTAGAATTTTCAGCTATTGGTAAACCAATAATTGCCTCTGGGTGGTCAGGTCATTTAGATTTTTTAAATCCTCAATATGTTACTTTACTCCCTGGATCCTTAGAAAATGTTCACCCTAGTGCCGCAAATAATTGGTTAATACAAGAAAGTCAATGGTTTCAAGTTAGTGGTAGTCATTTAAGATCTTCTTTTAAAGACGTATTTAAAAAATATAAATCATTTAGTGTTAAAGGAAAACAACAAAAACATTATGTTAAAACTAACTTTAGTTGGGAAGAAATGTATAAATTAGTTGATATTAGTCTTGATAAGGCAACATCTGGTTTACCAAAACAAGTAGAACTATCTCTTCCTAAATTAAATTTACCTAAAATGAAAAAATTAAATTAATATGAATTTTGATAAAATAATAGATTGCCCTAAATCCGGTGGTGATTTATGTTATAAAACGGAAATAAATAAAGATATTACTAATTATTATAGTTTATCATGTGGGTTTCATACTAATACTTTAATGTTAGAAGGTTCTGAATTTTATGAAGAGCAAGTAAGTGTTTTACCTGAAATCTATAAGGATTTAGCATGGGTTGACCCTGAAACTAAATTAATATGGTTACCCAATATTGTTAATGTTAAAGAAAATGGAATGGTATTTGCCTCAGGGGCTGATATAGAAAATTGGAGTTGGGGTGCAGTAAAAGCTATTGAAATACCAAAAGAAGAACAAGAAAAATATAAAGGTGAAAAATATAGAGCCGATATGACTACTATAAAATATTTTAAAGAACGTGATTTTATGGATGCTCTTTCGTATATTGGATTATTACCAGAATAGATATGAAGATAAGTTATGCGATAACAGTATGTAATGAGTTTCTTGAAATACAGAAACTTATTCCCTTTCTGTTAGAAAATAAAAGAATAAAGGACGAAATAGTTATTTTGTATGATAGTAAAAATGGTGATCCTGAAGTATTAAGTTATTTATTAAAATTTAATAAATTGCCTAATGTACAAACATGGAGAGGATTTGATTTTAATGGTCATTTTGCTGACTGGAAAAACCAGTTAACAGAATATTGTTCAGGAGATTACATATTCCAAATAGATGCTGATGAAATTCCTCATCAAGTATTATTAGGTTACCTCCCAGAGATATTAGGTAATAATCCTGATAACGAAGTATATTTAGTTCCTAGAATAAATACAGTTGAAGGAATAACTGATGAACATATTAAAAAATGGGGTTGGAATGTTAATGATAAAGGATGGGTAAATTATCCTGATTACCAATGGCGTATATGGAAAAATAAACCTGAAATTAAATGGAAAAATAAAGTACATGAGGTTTTAGAGGGTTTTAAAACATATGCCCCTATCCCTTCAACTGAGCAACTATCTTTATATCACCCTAAAACAATTGATCGTCAAGAAAAACAAAACGCTTACTACAATACATTATGATAAAAGGAAAAAAAATATTCATTACTGGTGGAGCAGGATATTTAGGTAAAAACTTAGTTAAACGTTATTATAATGATAATGAAATTACTGTCTACTCCAGAGATGAAGCAAAACATTATTATTTAAAAAAAGAATTTCCTAATATCAAATGTATAATAGGAGATATTCGTAATTACGATTTATTAACCCGTTCTGCTTTTGGACATGATATAGGAATATTTGCCGCTTCTTTAAAACAAATAGAAGCTGTGGATCAAAATGTTGAAGAATCAGTTAAAGTTCTTGTAGATGGTGCCATTAATTCTAGAAGAGCAGCAGAAGATAATAATTTTGAAGCAGCATGCTTTATATCTTCAGATAAATCAAGAGCGGCAACTACATTATATGGCGCAATGAAATTTGTAGCTGGTGAGTCATTTATAGTGAATGCAGAAAATTCTAATGTGCGTTTATCTACAGCGATATACGGTAATGTTATTAATTCTACTGGTAGTATTATACCATTAATTTGGGATTCAATTAATAAAAAATACTCATTAACTTTATATTCAGAACAAATGACACGTTTTGTAATTGATATAGAAGGAGCTATGAATTTAATTGAACAGGGATTGAAAGTTACAGGATATAATGTAATCCCTAATTTAAAATCATTTAAAATAAAAGACTTATTTGAAATATATAATGAAGAATTTAATTTAGAGTATATATTAGGAACTCCCCGTATATCAGAGAAACTTCATGAAATGATGATTTCAAAAGAAGAACTACCAAGAACATATTATAACTCATCTGATAACACTTATTATATGCATTATAAAGAAATACAGGAAAAATGGGATAGCCGTGAATTTACTAGTGATGTTGTATGTATGTCTAAAGATGAATTAAAAAATATACTGAAAATCTATAATTATTTTAAACCATGAAAGTATTAGTATTAGGACATAAAGGGATGTTAGGACATATGGTACTAAAGTATCTAAAATATAATAATCCTTATAGTGAATTTGTAACAATAGATAAAAGGTGGCCTTCACCTAAATTTAAAGAATCTATTAAAGAATTTAACGGAGAATTTATTATTAATTGTATAGGAGCAATACATCAAAGAACAAACCAATTTGATATTAATTGGGAGTTACCTCAATGGTTAGATGAAAATGCTGATTGTAAAATTATACACCCTGGTACTGATTGTGAAATAGATAATGATGATTATGGTAATTCTAAAAGAATAGCAGCAGAATGGATTAAATCATCAAGTAAAAATACTAAAATAATTAAAACTTCTATTTTAGGTCCTGAACTTAACACAAAAGCAAGTTTAATGGAATGGTTTTTATCTCAAAATGGAACAATAAATGGCTATTCAGAATGTTATTGGAATGGAAATACCACTTTAACGTGGGCTAAACATTGCACCTTTTTAATGGCTAATTGGGGTACACAACAAATAGAAACTATATTAGAAGGTGAACGGGTTTCTAAATATAAATTACTATTAACCTTAAAAGAAGTATATAGTCGATATGATATTAATATTAACCCAGTTAATGAACCTGTAATAGATAAATGTTTAAAAGGTAATATTAAAACCCCTAATTTAAAATCACAACTAATAGATTTACAATACTTTAATAATATTGAAGGATAAATTAAACATAACTATATCAATTGATGATATTAACCCATTAAAAGGTTGGGGGGCTGAAGGTGATATTCAGATGTCTTACTTAGAAGACCTACATAGAGAATTTGGTGCTAAATTTACACTATTTATTCCTTCTAATTATCACAAACAAGCTCCACTATCAAAGCATAAAGATTGGGTTAATTGGTTAAAATCAAAAAAATATTTTGAATTAGCTGCTCATGGGCATTACCATGAATGTGAAAATGAAGGGATTGGTGAATGTGAATTTTGGGAGTTAAATACAGAAAAAAAAGCTAAGGACAGAATTAATTTAATGTTTAAAGAATGGGAAGCTGTAGGACATAAACCAGAAGGGTGGAGAAATCCTGGTTGGTTAGGTAATCCTATTGCTATTAAGGAATTAGGTAAACATTTTAAATATTCGGCAGTACATTATGAACATAATCGTAATAATAAATGGTTATGTGAAACCTTTTATGGAGCAGATGGTATTGATATAACAGATATTAAAGTTCATAATAACAATATGATAATGTTTCAATCTCATATAGCTGGGGATTGGAATGATAATGTTTGGAATGAAAATAATTACCAGCAAATGAGAATATCTTTAGAACATTTATGCAAAATGAATTTCAAATTTAAAACATTAAACGAATGTCTATAGCATTTTTTACAGAAATGGGTTTTAATGGTAAAATTCCTAGTAATCATAATAATATGAGGACTGAATTTGCCTGGATGGTAGCTTTAAATGCCGACCATTATAACATTAATAATGTTCCAGATAAAAAATATGATTTAGGAATTACTATTATACCAAAAAATAACCCCCAATTTGATCTTAAAAGATTAAAGCAATATTGTGGTAAGGTAGCTGTAATGCAAGAAGGCCCCCACTGGTATTTTCAAGATTATAATTTAAATGATCAAATTAATTACTTTAATGCTTTAACATCAGCCGATATAATATTTGTTCATAATAAAGCCGATAAAATATACTATAGGGGATTAACAGGACATAAGGATGTTAGAGTAATGAGATCCCTTATGATTGAAGAAGCTATTGGAGAAACAAAAATAGTTAATAGAAAAGGAGTTATTATTGGGGGTAATTTTGTAAATTGGTATGGAGGTTTTGATTCATATATGGTAGCAAACAGTCAATTTGATGTTGTATCAGCACCAACAATGGGTAGAAAACAAGAAGGGGAAGAACAGTTATTGACTTTACTTCCATATATGAACTGGAAAGAATGGATTCATAAACTTAATGAATTTAAGATTGGAGTGCATTTAATGAGAACCCATGCTGCTGGTACGTTTGCTCTAAATTGTGCTTATTTGGGTATTCCTTGTATAGGTTATAAGGGATTAGATACCCAAGAGCTATGTCACCCTGAACTCACAGTTAATGTTGGTGATTTGGGGCATGCTAAAGAATTAATAAAAGAACTTAATAATAATAGCGAATTTTATAGTGAATGTAGTAAACAAGCTAAAGATTATTATAGTATTTACTACCACGAAAATAATTTTAAAATATGAAAGCATTAGTAACAGGAGGAGCAGGATTTATAGGAACAAACCTAATCAAACGTTTATTAAAAGATGGACATAATGTTGTATCCTTTGATAATTATAACACTGGGTTAAAAAATAACCATATTGGGGGAGCGATTTATGTTGATTTAGATATAACTAATTTCCCACAAAATGATAGTAGTTATTGGGAAAAGTTCGATGTTGTATTTCATATGGCGGCAATTGCCAGAATACAACCTTCATTTGAAAACCCTAAAAATTACTTTAATACTAATGCTATGGGTACTTTAAATATAGTTGAAATGTGTTCAAAGGCAAATATCCCTTTAATATATGCTGGTTCATCTTCAAAACATAGTGGTAGATTTAAAAATCCTTATACCTTTTCTAAGGATGTAGGAGAGGACATCATTGAGTTATATACTAAACATTATAATTTATTAGCAACAACTACTCGATTTTATAATGTATATGGTCCTCACCAATTAACTGAGGGTGGGTATACTACATTGGTAGGTCGTTGGTTAAACAACATAAAAAACAACATACAATGTGAAATCTATGGTGATGGAGAACAGCGTAGAGATTTTACTCATGTTGATGATATTGTTAATGCCCTAATTGCAATCATGGAGGGTAATCATTATGGTTATGACTTTGAATTGGGTCGTGGGAAAAACATATCAGTTAATGAAGTAGCTAAAATGATGGAAATAACACCTACATACAAACCTTCTAAACCTGGAGAAGCAAGACATACTCTAAATACAGATACTACAGCTAATGAAATATTAAGTTGGAATCCCCAAAAAGAATTATTAGATTACATAAAAACACAAATATGAGCCAAGATAAACAAATAAAAAATGTCAAAGTATCAGATAATACTGCCATTAAAGATTTTAATAGATTTACTTACCCTGCATCCTCTACTTCTATTGATAGATATGTCTTTGCTAATACTTGGACTAAAGGTAAAACAGTATTAGATGCTGCAACCGGACAAGGTTATGGGGCTGGGATATTATTATCTTTAGGTGCTAAAAGTGTAGTAGGTATAGATACAGATGAACACGCAGTAGAAGTAGCAAATAATTTACTTCAATCTCCAAAAGCAAATTTTTCAGTATGTGATATATTTGACTTAGAAAAAGATTTTAAAGAAAATGAATTTGAAGTATGTGTTTCTCTTGAAACTTTTGAACATTTACCTCCTGAAAGATTAGATGAATATTTACAGTCTATAAGAAAAGTAACATCAGAAACTTTAGTTATATCAACACCTCAAAGAAAAACTGAAGAATGGGTATATGATGGGGGAACACATTTATATGAATACAGTGCTGAAGAATTTTTAGAAGCTTTAAAAAGAAATTTTCCTAATGATGAAATAGGTGGGTTTGGAATTATAGAAGCACCTTTAAAAACAGATTACCCAAACATTGATTATCAATGGGGATCAACCATAACTACTAATTTAAGTAGAGCTTGGGTAATGGTGGGAATAATTTCATTAAATAAATAAATATGACAGATAAGATAACTTTTGTAATACCTAGTAGAAATAATTTAGAATTTTTACAACTAGCCTATGAGTCAATTCGTAATTTAAATACTACACATGAAATATTAGTATTAAATGATGCTAGTACAGATGGTACTGAAGAATGGATTAATTCTCAAAATGATAAAGATCTAATAGTACACCATAACCCAGGACCAGAAAGAATTGGGATTGTAGGAATGTTTGATAAAGGTATTGAAATGGCTCGTACTGATATTATTATAGCTTTTCATGCAGATATGGTTGCTTGTAAAGATTTTGATATTAACATCCTAAAACATCTAAAAAAAGGTACAGTAGTAACAGGAACAAGAGTAGAACCACCTCTACATCCAGATGGTCCTGAAAAAATATTAAGAAACTTTGGTATTGAAGTTGATGAATTTAGTATGGAAGAATGGTATGAAAAAAGTGATTTACTAAAAAATGAAAGAATAACAGAAGGTATATTTGCTCCTTGGTGTATGTATAAAGATGATTTTTTATCTATTGGGGGACATGATGAATTATTTGCCCCTCAATCTAAAGAAGATTCTGATTTATTTAATAGATTTCATTTAAATGGTTATAAGTTTATACAACCTTGGGATGCTCTTGTATATCATTTTACATCACGTGGTTCTAGATTTAATAAACACTCAGGTGGATCAGCAGGTAAAAATAGTGATGAATGGATTCAAACTACTACTAAAAACGGAAGGAATTTTATTCGAAAATGGGGGTGCTTTATTAAACATGACCCCTTAATGAAACCTATTGTGCCCCCTAAATACGATATTGGATTTATTGTTAAGACCTGTAATGCTTCTTTACTACACGCTTTAGAACCTTGGTGTAGTAATATATACATCGAAGACGATATGGAGGTTATTAAATCACATTATATAGATAAAGAACAGAAAAATACAGAATATATTTTAAACTATAAGATTAAACCTTACGACAATGAAAAACTAAATGAGATACTAGTTGAAATAGATGGTAAAACATTTAATGAAGAAGATTGGAAAATATTAATGCAACTATCAGAAATAATTAAGGATAGTGGAAGTATAGGAAGATTTCAATTAAATAATATTATAATAGAAATAATTCAAATGAATGAATATCAAAATACTTTAATTGATTTATGAATATAGGAATAATAGGACAGGGTTTTGTTGGTAACGCTATATATCAGAGATTTAAAAATTACTATGATATTTTTACTTACGATTTAGATGTGAGTAAGTGTAACTCATCTATCCAAAGAGCAATGGATAATGAGATTGTATTTGTATGTTTACCAACACCTATGAACCCAGATGGTAGTTGTAATGTTAGTATAGTAGATGAAACGATTGATAGAATATTTAAATTTGGTGTAACTAAAATTGTGGTAATAAAATCCACAGTACCACCTGGTACAACAAAAACACTCAATGAGAAATACCCATCATTAGAAATTGTATTTAATCCTGAATTTTTAACTGAAATTAACGCTGTAGAGGATTTTAATAACACAACTAGAATTATATTAGGAGGTCCACGTAAAGCAACTACAACATTAAAACGAATATATAGTAAAGTATTTGCTTATGCCCATATAGTAAAAACAGGATCTACACACGCCGAAATGGTAAAGTATGTAACTAATGCTTTTTTAGCTACTAAAGTATCCTTTGCTAATGAAATACATCAAATATGTGAAGGTTTAGATATCGATTATGATAAAGTTATAGAATATGCTACATTAGATAAAAGATTAGGTAAATCACACTGGCAAGTACCAGGTCCAGATGGTGATTTTGGTTATGGTGGGCATTGTTTACCAAAAGATGTTAAAGCATTAATTCATTTAGCAGAAGAATTGGAATTGTATCCAACTATGTTAAGAACCACCGATAAGAAAAACAATGTGGTTCGAAAAAATAGGGATTGGGAAGGAATGAAAGGAAGAGCCGTAATATAATTGGTTACTATATATTTCTTTCATATATTTATATGCTGTAAGAATAAAAAATAAAAAATATGAAGTTAAAAATGATTTCTTGTATTAAATGTGGAGAGGATATGCCTGAGTTAAGATTAACTCAATATGGTTATAAAGTATGTGTTAATTGTTCTACCGTAAGTACTAAACGTGGTGTACCAGTAACAAAAGGTTCAGGTGATCATACTTGGACTGAAACTGTAATAATGGAAGAAGACCAATATGAATCTTTTGTAAACTCAACTGCTAAAGAAAGAGGTAGTAGTGGTGATACTGTAACTTTTAAATTAAATTAATGCCTAAGGCAAAACCATTATCAAAAGAACAAATATTAGCTGCGCAGGCAAAAACTAAATCAAATATGGCCGCAGCTAGATATCTTCATGTATCTTATCAACACTATAAGAAATGGGCTAAATTATATAAATTATTTGATAATCATAAAAACCAAAGTGGTAAAGGAATACCTAAATTCCTAAGAGGCCCTAAAAAAATGCCTCATATGTTGGAAATAATTGAAGGTAGAATAGCAGCTTCATCATTTGATCCTAATAAACTCAAATACGCCTTAATAGAACAAGGATACCTATCAGAAGAATGTGCAGTGTGTGCTTTTAAAGAAAGAAGGGTGCTAGATTATAAAATGCCTTTATTACTACACTTCCAAGATGGTAATAGTAACAATTATAGTTTAGATAATGTTCAATTGTTATGTTATAACCATTATTTTCTAAATGTAGGAGATGTTTTTAATGAGAAAGATGTAAAACAAATAGAATCTAAACAAGAACATTTTGGTACTAGTGAAAAAGTAGAATGGGAAGTAGATGATTATCATTTACAACGTTTAAAAGAATTAGGCTTAGATGGTGAAGATAATGATGACCCTAATCAATATGTAAGTAGAGTATAATGGCTAAAAAAATTAAATTACTAAATAAAAAATATCATAAAATAACTAAAGATTATGATAAACAAAAAGAACGCCATTTAGAAAAACTTGCGTCAAAAAGTTTGGATAATGATGAAACCTTTCGTAAATTGAAGGATAAGAAAATCAAGGGTGATTTCTTAAAAAATTTTTAATATGAAAAATCTATTTAAAATTGGTGTATTAACTTTATCAGTTTTTTTATTAGCATTTAAAACTTATAGAGCTAAAATTGTAAACCCAATAGTTAAATTACCAGTTAAAGGTATAACTCATATTGAAATTGCACCTTTAACAACACCCAAAATTGAGTTAAAAACTAATTCACACAGTGATTTTTTAAACGCAATTGGGTTTAAAGAATCAGGTAACAGATATGATATTGTAAACCGTTTTGGGTATATGGGTAGATATCAATTTGGTAAAAGAACACTTAGGGGTTTAGGGTTTAAAATAAGTAGAGAAGAATTTCTTAATTCACCTAAAATACAAGAGGAAGCAATGTACAAGTTACTTCAAACTAATAAAAGATATCTTAAAAAGTATATTGCTAAATATGAAGGCAAGTATGTACACGGAGTATTAGTAACAGAATCAGGATTATTGGCTGCTGCCCATTTAGGTGGAGCAGGAAGTGTTAAAAAATGGTTTAGAACTGGTAAAGTAAGAAAAGATGGTAATGGTGTAAAAATAACTACTTATATGGAGCGATTTTCTGGTTATGATTTATATTTATAAACAAAAATAGATTATGGCTAAAATAGTTGTTGGTGATTATAAATCCAATAGTAGAAAAAAACGACCAGGTATACATTCAAAGAATAATACTAGCAGTAGTAAAAACAGTAAAAATTATGTTAAAGCTTATAGGGGACAAGGAAGATAGTATGGATTTAAGTACTTTATCTTTATTTAATCATATGACTGATGAAGATTTTTTAGCTGTTCATAATGCCGGTCAATTAAAAAATATGTGTTTAGCTTTAAGTTTAGATATGCAATCTCTTAAAGATAAGAAACTTAAAACTTATGAAGCATAACTAGGAATCCACAATAATATTTCGTATATTCACGTATAAAATAAAGGTTATGCTATACGAATTTTCAAATCTCAACAAACACGGTAATATTAGATCAAGAATAATATCTTGGCCTAAAGGCAAAGCATTTGGAATCAATCCAAATGGTTTTGGTAGTTTTATTGCTGTAAAAGTATTCAAATATGAATACCATCATGAACTCAACCCACCAAGTTTAGCTAATATAGGTGGAAAAAAATATTTACTTCCAACTTGGCAAGAAGTATTACCTGAAACTGAATTGAGTGATATAAAATGGGTCAAACCAAAACCAAAGGTTAAACAAGAACCAATTATTGAAACCCATACTAGTAGTAGCAACGCAAATAAAACGTATAAAACAATGTATTATCCAGAATCAGGTAAATTCCATTGCGATTGTCCAGGTAGATGGAGAGCGTTTGATAACCGTTGTAAACACATAAAAGAATTAGAAAAAAAAGTAAAGTAATGCGCAGGAAATGTGGTTACCGCAGTAAGGGTTCGTATATTCACCATGTTGAGCAGTTAAGCACAACGTTAAAACCAATAAGAGTTATGTATATTCAAGTTAAAAACACAGCAAAGAAAAGAAACAATCAATTTAGAGTTCAAACAATGTCTGCTGGATTAAAAGAAATTAAATCTAGAGGATGGATTGTTAACGATTGTAAATTTGAACAATTAAGAGATGAGTTAGTTACTAACAAGTACAAAGAGTTAGACGGTAGAATGAATACTCGTGGAAAACAATTTGCACAAAGAGCTGGATTATAAGATATGAAATTATCACCAACAAGAGAAATGCTTAGACCATATTCAGATTTGATTTTAGCATCATTAGATGTAAATCAAGTAGCAACTAGAGTAGGTGCTGTGGCTGAATTTATTTTAATGAATCATTATGGTTGGTTAAAAAATGGAGATATAGGAAACGAAAAAGGATATGATGCCACAGATAAAGATGGTAATAAACATGAAATAAAAGGTATGTCTTATGAAACAAAAACACACTATGTTGCCTATAAACATTCTTCAAAAATAGATAAATATGACTATTTAAGTATTCTTCATTTTAATGAAAAAAGGGTAGCACATATTCCTAGAGAAGAAATAAATAAATTTATTGAAGAAAATAAACTACCAGGTAGAAAAACTAAATCATTACGTTTATGTTTTAATGATCCTATTTTAACTAAACTTGGGAAACCAAGAAAAAAGTCATTATTTTTAGCATTATTTTTAAAATACGAAGATAAACAATTTACATTTTAATATGAGTAGAGGAAGACCAAAAGAACAAGAAGCAATTCCATGGCAAAAATACACTCAAGAATTTCTTGAGGTACCAACTAAACCTGAATTAGGTAGTAGATCAGTTTGGCATTATGATAGAAGTAAATTTGCAAATGGACCTTGGAAAGTAGAAAATTGGGAAGTTAAAGGAACCAAACAAGCAAAACCTCAAATTGACCAACGTTTATATTCTAAAGGTATGTGTACAGTAGTAGTATTTAAAACATCAAATCGTTCAAATGCTAAAACTAAAATGAAGGTGATTAATAAAAATATTGATTATGTTCTATCAGCTAAAAAAATACCAGGTATACCTGCTATTGCTGAGTGGCTTGAAGTAGGAGTTGGTAATTCATTTATTAACAAATATAAGCAAAAATATAATTTAGCCTAGTCTTTATATATTTATAACAAAATATTAATTAATAAATTTATTATGTTAAAAATTATAGGTCTTATAGTAGTAATTCTAGTAATCGGAGCTGCCGTTTATTATTTTGGTTTTTATAAAAAAGGAAAAATAAATGATCGTGATGGTGATTTTATTCCTGACGAAATCGAAGATGCAGTTGAAGATGTAAAAGAAGTAGTTAAAGAAACTAAGCGTAGAGCTAAAGCAGTAAAAAAAGAACTTAAAGATGTAGTTGATCAAGTAGGTGATGTAGTTGATGCTGCAAAAGGAAAAAAACGTAGAGGTAGAAAACCAAAATCAAAAAAATAAAAACATGAGTAAATATAATTTAACAGACATTTTAGAACAATATAGAATTGGATCAGGCTTTACTACAGATTTTGACTATGAAGGAATGTTAAAAGCAGGATTAGAAACAGGAGTTGATACTGATATTAAGATTTTAAAAGCAATATTTGAAGATTTTACTGATGTAAATTATCATAGAGAAGCAGAACATTTATCTTATGCTATTGATGCATTAGAAGAAGGTGCCATAAAAGAAGCAAGTATGTTTTTTGGGGATTTCCATGCTGCAATTAAAGCAACTATGGAACAATTTGGGATGGATATTGAACCAACGTTAGGTAAATTTATGGCTTCTAAAATGGAAGAAGGTGAAGAAGCAGTTGATTTAGCAATTGAAGCATCTCAAGAAAAAGCAGGTATTAAAGAAGCAAGAACATATGCTTCTGTTGATAGAGAAGTAGCTGAACGTATTGAAGGTTTTTTAAACATACCAATGAAAGCGAAATTTTTAAATGCATTTGAAGATTTAATTTATGATTTATTAGATGATGAACCATTTTACGTTGATGATGTAATTGCTCATTTAAGTAATGAAATGGGAAAACGAATAGATGGTAATCAAATAGCAGGTGATAGATTAGCTGGTATAGATGAAGCAGCAGCTATTGATGAAGAAGATTCAGTTGAAGAAGGGTATATAGAAACAAAAGGTAAAGCACTTTATCCTATCCTCAAAGCAGGAGCAAATGCAACCGGAGATGAAGTTGAAATGTATGTAAAATCATTAGCTAAAGATATTGAATTAAATGGTAAAGAACAATATAAAGACTTCACATCAGAAGATTTTGTTGAAGACTTTAAAGAATACATAGCAGATAAATCATTACAAGAACATTTTAAAAGATTTATATAAAAATAAATTTAAAATAAATTAAAGATAAGCGCGGTAACATTTGGTTACCGCGTTTTTTTTTCGTATATTCACGTGTTCGAATGGTTCGGGCAATTAAAAATAATAAAGGTTATATTATGAAAACATTTAAAGACATTAAATTCAAACCACATAAAGTAGGTAAAGGAGCAATTCAGGGATTACTTATGTTAGATAATGGTATTGAATTTTCAGTTGTAGCAGGTGCTGGTATGTACAGTACAGGTAAAGGTGGTGTTAGAGAAGCAATTGATAAAGTTGAAGATGCTTCATCATTCGAAGTAGCTATATTTGATCAAGCTGGTAATTTTATTGGTGCTGATAATGATTTAGTTTTAGGTTGGCAATCAAGAGAAGATATTGATACATTAATTCAAATACACTCATAAGATGGATAAAGAAAACAAAAGATACGTAGTAAAAATGGAAATGTATGTCTATGCTGATAATGATTATATGGCTAAGAAACGAGCACATGATCTAAAATTATCAATTGAAAATAGACGTCATTCCGATTGTATAGAGGTAGTAGAAATGGGTGAACAACCATTTGCTAGTTTTGAATACCGAAAAATAGATGATCCTAAGTTTTATCCTAAGGGTTTAGTTGATGAACCATTACCATTTTAATATGAAAAAAGGAGATTGGATAACATATAACAATAAACGTAAAAAGTGCTTTGGTATACATCATAATGGTAACATTTTAATAAAAATGAATGGTACCTTAGTACAAGTAAGTAAGGAAAAATGTAATATTTCCGCATAAATATGTGGTTACCCGGAGGAGGGTTCGTATATTTACCAGGTAAATGAGGCGCAAAGCCAATAGAACACAAATTAAAATAAAGGTTATGTCAAACGCAATTCAATTAGATTTATTTCAAGGAAAAGTATTAACAACTGAGCAGGAGCAAGAAATTGCTACTTGGATAGAAAATCAAGCTAAAAGAGCTGTTAAAGCT